>JAESFJ010000047.1_pt1 | contig 207405 bp, 166 predicted proteins | sample 9266161 | NCBI WGS metagenome assembly JAESFJ01 (sample SAMN14506165, study PRJNA617096) | algae metagenome | isolation source: Calothrix sp. FI2-JRJ7 and co-occurring heterotrophs from granitic desert soil | place: USA: Red Pass Lake area, Fort Irwin, California | collected 2000-06-01 | reverse complement strand
CAACTACGTGAAAAGTTAGCTTCCGTATTAGAAACAATTACTCCTGAAATCATTGCTTCTTTAACCTCTTACAACTTTATTCTTGAAGCTTTATTTAGCGCAGCTTCATAAAGAACTGGTATCAGTATGGGTTGGGAGCAATGGATTCTTTACATATTTCCGCAGCCCTTTCAGTAGGTGCGGTGGAATTTTTAACCTATGAAAAACCTGAAAAATCAATTTTCCGCACAAAAAGCATTCAAGTTATTTCTATCGTTCCAGAGTCGAACTAATTTCTTGTTTTTGTGCGTTTTTTGTTCAAAAAGTTGATTGTAGGTTGGGTTATGTTGGGTTGCTCTTACTAACCGTAATCCAAAGGATTTCCCTAAGAGTAAAGTAACCTAGCATCAACAAAATTCCTGTTGGGTTCCCGCGTAGCGTAACCCAACCTACCTATTATGTATACTACTGTGCGAGTCCGACTAGTTTTTCAGTGAGTTCCCACATGCGTTTTGCTGTTTTATCGTCTGTGGCTTTTTCTGAAAGTTCTTGTACAAAAGACTGGCGACCTTCTTTTTGACGGTTGCCCCAGCTCCAATGGGCGCCAGATTGGTTAAACTCTGGGTCAGCTACGACTTGTGCTACCCTTTCACCTGATAGTTCCTGAGAAACATATCCTCCTGTGATGTTTTTTTGGAACCAAGGAAAGACTTTTTGGAATAATGGATAGCTGTTGCGGAATAAAGGTGTATCAGCTACGCATCCTGGATATAGCGAACTAAAAGTAATGCCTGTAGAGTCGTGATAACGTTTGTGTAACTCGCGCACGGTAATCATGTTACACAGCTTGCTATCTTTGTAAGCTTTACCTGCTTTGAATTGCTTACCGTCTATCATACTAATAGGCGCCTTAAACCCAGCTTCTAATCCCTTTAAGTCTCCTAAATCTGCTGGCGCCGGAATGGGTATTTTACCTCCCAACTCCTTAGAATTCGCTGTTACTGTTCCTAAAATTACCAGTCTTGGTTCAGGAGCGCCTGAATTTTTCAAATCTTCCAGCATTAAGTTACACAGCAGGAAGTGTCCAAAGTGGTTTGTCGCGACGCTTAACTCATAACCATCTGGACTATACAACGGTTCTTTTAACAAAGGCATATACACAGCAGCGTTACATACCAACGCATCCAGCGATTTGCCAGTTTCTCGAAAACTGTTTACAAACGACCGTACACTGTTTAAGCTGCCTAAGTCGAGATGAATAACTCTGTAGCTGTCCTTTGGCATTCCTACATATGCTGCTGCTTGTTCTGCCTTTTCTAAATTTCGACACGCCATCACTACGTACCAACCACGTTTAGCCAGCGCATTCGCAGCGTGCAAACCTACTCCCGAAGAGGCGCCTGTAATGATTACCGTTGGTTTTTGACCTTCTACCATTTCTTAAAACCTCATCAAAACGGAATTAAATTTTTGTCACTATTCCTAGAATCTCATGCGATGTTCGCAATTCGTCAAACAAAAATAATTATCGTGAAATGATAATAAAATATTCTACATAAGTTATTATTAAAACTTTATATTTTTTAATTATTATCGCAACTAGGTATAAGTTGAAAACAAGGAATGGTAAGCATTACGTTGTTTTTTGGCATTATTTCTATGTTAGTATTTATCAATTTAAATTTACAAAACTTTGTTAAGGAATGTTAACTAATACAAATCCCTGGCAACGGATTGGAACGGATGATTAGTTTTTTAATTATTAAATCCAATGTTTGGGGTAAGTTCTTTTTGCTACTAAATTATTAAAAGCATATGTGCAGGAGAGTATAATTATTGACCCTGCTAAGACTGGGGCAAATAGAAATCCCCACGAAGCGTGACTCATTGCTCCAACAAGTGCTACTGCTCCACCGGGAGGATGAACTGTTTTTGTTAGCAGCATTAATTTAATTGCCACTGCAACTGAAGCTGCTTGAACCCACGGAGCTGACCCAAATAAATGAACCAAAATAATACAGGTTAAAGCTCCGAGAATATTCCCTCCAATTACGTTACGAGGTTGTGCTAGAGGACTTTCTGGTACAGCATATAACAGTACTGCACTTGCTCCGAAGGGCGCCGCTATTAATGGATAGTTTGTATGTAATGATAGGTATACTAAAGATGCTATGCCTAAGAAGCTGCCTACACCTGACAGTAAAATTTGTCTATAGGAGAAGTTCGGCTGATGTGGAGAACTTTTATAAAGTTTTGAAAAATATCGTTTTACTTTATCTGACTTTTGCATAAATGTTGCCTGAATTGTTGAGTGGCGCCTTCATTGGTTGATGGTGCGTGACAGCAGTTTAATTACTCTTCTGTTTTTGGGTTGTAATGGCTGTCACGCACCCTACTTCATCTGTATTATGTCATGATAACTTAATATTTAAATAAAATGTAGCTAAATATACAGAATTCCTGTTTGACTTTATTGATAGCAATGATAATTATAAGCAATGTTAGCGGATGCAGCATTACAACTTTTTTGTAGATTCGCTACGTCTACACCTGAAGAGCGCATCGAGCAGCACTATACTATATTTAAAAGGAGTAACAACTTCATCCAAATTAATGAATGTGAGTTATCAATATGTCTGAGGTAATTGAGATACCAGCGGAATTAACACCATTTTTGCTTCCTAGCGCAGTTCAAAAACGTCTTCAATTTTTGTTAGACCGTCAGGATGCAGGCGAACTGCTGACTGACGAAGAACGTCAAGAAGCAGAAGGATTAGTCGAATTGTCAGATTTTTTATCTTTACTTCGCTTGAGGTCACAGCGAGTTACGAAAAAACTATAAATGTCAACATCAATTTCAGCTTCTTTACGTAGATTAGTTATTCAAAGGGCAGGTAATCGCTGCGAGTATTGCGGTTTATCTCAAGCAGGACAAGAAGCGACATTTCACATTGATCATGTCACACCTATTGTGGCAGGTGGGCAAACGGTAGAAAATAATTTGGCGCTTGCTTGTGTGTCCTGCTCATTACATAAATCTGCTCGACAAATAGTTAAAGACCCGCAAACAGGGGGAACTGTTAAAATCTTTAATCCTCGTCAACAAATATGGAAAGAACATTTTGAGTGGGATGGTGTACGAGTTATTGGCTTGACTGCCACAGGACGAGCAACTATTGATGCTTTACGTATGAATCGTGCATTAATATTAGCAATTCGGGCAGAAGAGGAAATTTTAGGCAGGCATCCGCCACCATAAAACTTTATTATTGTGACATCACAACTTCTTTTTCCTCGATAACTTCGTAACCCATAGCTAATTTGTTAATTGCTTTATTGAGTAACTCAACTCCTTGCTCTACGGTTTCTATTTTATTCAAGTCACTACGTAATTCAGAGGCGCCAACAAATCCTTTTGCGTACCAAGCCATATGTTTACGCGCTTGGTAAATACCGCGTTCTCCTTTATATTCATACAACGCTTCTAAATGTTCTTTGGCACATTCGAGTCTTTGTACAGGTGTTGGCGCTGCTAATATTTTCCCTGTCTTTAAAAAATAATCAATTTCTCCTACTAAAAACGGATATCCCAAAGTCCCACGCGAACACATTACACCATCGGCGCCTGTTTCTTCTAAGCATCGCACTGCCGATTCTACAGAAAATATATCCCCGTTGGCAATTACTGGAATATCTAATACTTGTTTTACCTTTCCTATCCATTCCCAACGCGCGTTACCTGTATAACCTTGGGCACGAGTACGACCATGTACAGTAATCATCTGGGCGCCTGCATTTTGCATACGAAGAGCAAAATCAAGTATCGTAATCTCTGCGTCATCCCATCCAATACGTGTTTTTACGGTGACTGGTACATTCACTGCCTTAACTATTTCTCTTACTATTTCCTCAGCTACTTCTGGTTGTCGTAACAGCGAAGAACCCCCACCCTTGCGAGTAATTTTATTTACCGGACACCCCATATTTATATCCACAGTATCGGCGCCTTCAGCAACCGCTTTTTGTGCAGCTTCAGCTAAAAAATGTGGACGGCAATCAAATAATTGAATACTTACCGGACGCTCGTTTGGGTCAATCTCCATAATAATTGGAATTTCCTTTATATGTTGCAACCTAGAAGCGTGAACCATCTCGGTATATAACATTGACTCAGGAGCATAACGACGAACAAGGCGCCGGAACACCAAATCTGTTACACCAGATAAAGGAGATTGAAGCACACGACTGTTGACTGAGAGGGCGCCTATTTTTAGAGGTGTAGCGAGTCTTGCTTTGAGATGGGGAGACAGTTGCAGCATAAAAGATAAATATAAAATTCACATAGCTTCTATATTTTTACATTACGTAGGGTGCGCTCTGAGCCATAACATCAGATGTGGAGACAGTTGTAGCATAAAAGATAAATATAAGGTTATACAGGGTACTATATTTCAAGCCCTTTAAAATAAGAGTACTGGTGATATTGACGCAAAAAGTGGTTCCATCTTATTAGTTTTATTTTATCTTTACCTTAATTTGATCTTAAATTAACTTTCCTAAAATTGTAATGTATAAAAAAAGACAGCTATAATAGCAATTGTAAAAATGTTAACCGATATACGCAGAATTGTGAGAGGCTTAAAGGTAGTTGGACACACAGTTATGGGTTGGGATATACCCATTATCACCCATGACCGCTATATATTGGAGCAAAAAATTATTCCCTATTTTGTCAAACATCAAGAATTTAAGAAAGTACTATTTGTCGGATGTGGTTCTTATACAAAGCACTATAAGAGATGGTTTAAACAAAAAGAATACTGGACAATAGATATCAATCCCCTCAAAAAAATTTATGGAGCCAAAAACCACATTATTGGCTCAATGAGCGATTTAAATACTCACTTTCCAGAAAATTATCTTGACTTAGTTATCTGTAATGGAGTTTTTGGGTGGGGATTGAATGATAAGAAAGAGGTGGAAAAAGCATTTAGCGTATGTTTTCAATGCCTGAGTCAAGGTGGTGTGCTAATTATAGGATGGGATAACGTTCCAGAAAGAAAGCCTTTTCCACTAGAGACTTGCGAAAGCTTAGGTCAATTCCATCCGTACTTTTTCTCCCCTCTGTCAACAACAGAGTATAAGAATTTAGAGGATAAATCGAATACACACATATATAGTTTTTATATGAAACCGACTGTAGCATAAAAGATAAATATAAGGTTCAATATACGGTAAAATATTGATACATTTTGCGTAGCGTAAAGTCTTTTTTACCACAGAGGCACAGAGAACACAGAGATTTTACTAGTTATATTTTTGGTTTATATGAAAATAGTCGAATTGATCTCCCACCCCCCGCGTCTCAGGGGGCTAAGAGACTATAAATTAATCTCCCCTTTTGTCAAGATGGCTAAGACCCCATTTATTGTCCCCCCTGAGAGCGTGGGGGGATCAATTACAAAGCTTCAGGTGGTGCAATGTCGGCGCCCACTGAAACTTTACCGTTGGATTGTAATCCGGGTTTGGTGTTTGTTTCTTTATCTTTAGATGTTTGAGTGAAAGATGAAGATGAAGGTGTGTTGGTATCGGGCAGTAGTCGTTTTGCTTCTGCTTGCTGCGACATTAATGATAATCCACTAACGGCGCCTGCAACAAGTGCGGTGTAACCTACATATAAATGCATCGGTTTAATGTTAAGCCCTATTCCACCACTAGAGCTTTTTTGCTCTTTATACCAAACTGGCGCTATTGTTTTTGCTGGTTCGGGAGCAGGTAAAGAAGCAACTAAATTAGTTCCATTTAATCCCAATGCATTACCCATCACACGAATGAACCCACGAACATATACTTCTTCAGGTAGATTTTCCCATTTCCCATTCTCAATTGCTTCCATTTGATGGACGGGTACATGGGTATAGATATTCAACTGAGTCAGTGACATTCCTTTCAACTCACGTGCTTGTCGCAATTGTTGACCAATGTCGTTTAAAGTTTTGATGCGTTGTTCTGCTGCTGCAACAAGAGCAAGTTCTGCCTTGGAAGGTTTTTTGTTTTTGTTCTTGTTCAACCACGGTAACGATAAGTTGGACTTACCAGCGCTTTTAACTTCTACACTAGGTGAATTACCATTGTCTGCTACTGCATCAGTTTCATGTTCTGCTTTGGAATGAAACTTTGCGCTGGTTAAGCATTCTGATAAATCACCGTTCGGTTCTAAGTTATGTTCAACAGAATGATTTACGTTTTCTTCTAATTCAATTTTTTCTTCGTTATTTACAGAATCCTGAGATGAAGCAGCATCTGGTTGGACTTCCTTTATTTGTTGTTGCTGTTTAGCAAACTGATGAAAAGCTAAACCTATTGCTTCACGTCCCACAGCTTTAAATAACTGACTTGCTTGTTCAGAAGATTCTCCGAACATTTTTTTTACAGTAGCTAACGCACGACGGTAAACTTTGCTGCGATGTAGCTCTGCTTCAATTTCGCCTAAGATTGACCGTAGTTCGTCTTGGCTGATATCAATAGCTGATTTTCCAGGAATACTTAGTGAGTATACAGCTGTCATAATCTTTGTCTAAACCAATAATATTTATAAGAGCGAAAAAGCTTCCCCTGTGTAATTTATTCTCTTGATTGCGGGTGATTCCGGATTTTTGTGTATCAATCCATCAGGTATTTTGAACCACCAAAGTCATTTTTATAAACGCACTAAAATATCAACAATTACATCCTCACTTAGGTGTAATTGTTTAAATCGGCGCCTGTCAGAAACCAGGTTTCTCTAATAAATAGTTGGTCGTCTCGCTTCAATTAGTTTTATAAAAGACTGCACAGCTTTTAAATATACTCCGGGAGCGAACTCTCCAACGTTGTTATGGTCTGCACCAGGAACAATTAGTATTTCTTTGGGCTTTGGAGCCGCATTATACAGCTGTTTACTCATAAACGCTGGAACTGTTGAATCCTCGGCGCCGTGAATTAATAGGATAGGTATTTTTATCAGTGCTATTTTACTGATTGAATCAAAATTTTGTTTCAGAATTAACTTGACGGGGAAAAACCGGAAAAGTTTCCGAGCTACAATCACATTTCGTATTGATGTGAAAGTGCTTTCCACAATCAACCCGGCAGCTTCTGGATGCTTTGTGGCTAATTCTATCGCAACGGCACCACCTAACGAGTGTCCATATATATAGATGTTGTGAGCAGGTACTTTCTTTTGTGTTACCAAATAATTCCAAGCTGTGGACGCATCTTCGTAAACACTCTTTTCAGTAGGATGCTTACCAACACTCAGCCCAAATCCTCGATAATCAATTAACAATACTGAAAACCCTGCTTTGTAATATCCAGTTGCTGCATAAACATTGGCGCCAATGTTAGCTGCGTTACCGTGGAGATAGAGTAGCACTTTACCATTTGAGTACTTAGAATTATCCATCCACCAAGCGTAAATTCGCTCATTGCTACTCGAACTTACAGGTATCCAAACTTCTTCAAAAGGTACATCATAAGCAGCAGGTGTTTTTTCAATTTCTGACGAAGGATAAAAAAGATACTTATGCTGTCGTGCGTATAAAAATAAGCACGTTGCGATGTAAGCAAGAATAACTAGCAGCCCCATACCAAGAAGAAACTTGGGGAGTAAATGTATTATATGTATCAGCTTTCCTGCCCTCCTTCAGGTAATTCTAAACACAATCATTATTATTTTTGTGACTAAATTTGGTACTCTATTAAATTAGAGATACGATTGGCAAATATGAATTCTTATAATTGGGATTAATTAGTTTAATTATATACATAAAAATCAGTACTTTCTCTATTGAATAAGCATAGGTGGATAAGAGGAGAATCAAGTGAAGTTAGGGAATGAGGCTCAAATAGAGCAATTAAAGGAGATTGGGGCTTACTTACGCAAACGACGCGAAGACAAATCTATAAGTATAGATGAAATCGCAGTACATACGCGGATACGCCCAGCGTTCATACAAGCCATAGAAGAGGGAAATGCTGAGGTTCTTCCCGAAGCAGTTTTTGTACAGGGATTCATTCGCCGCTATTGTGATGCTATCGGCATTGATGGCGCCGCACTAACCACAAACTTTGGTGATGTATTTTTACCCGTACCAACTGAAAGCGAACCACAAGACGTTGAAAAGAAACAAAGTTTATATATACCTCTAGCGGTACCGTATATCTTACTACTAGTTGCCGCTTCTTTAGGACTTATTTATATTCTTGTTCCTCGTCGAGGAACTGAGTCGGTAGCTCAAAGCAAAAGTAATACTACTAAAACAGCAGTTATTTCTAAAACTTCTCCGGTGGTATCATCGTTACCAAACCCAACATCAAGTCCAACAAGCCCTCCTATCGCGTCAGCATCACCATCACCAACATTAGCTTCTACCCCTCAAACAACACCAACACCAACAACAACACCAACTATTCAAGCTGGGGAAGGGGTTGAAGTTGGTGTTGAATTGCAAGATAGTTCGTGGATACGAGTCAAAGTCGATGGAAAAACTGATTTTGAAGGAACCTTAAATAAAGGAGAAAAAAGAACGTGGAAAGCTTTGAAAGAGGTTTCGATACGTTCGGGTAATGCTGGTGCTGTTTTAGTATCCCCGAATAAGCAACCTGCTACAGCAATGGGTCCTCAAGGTAGTGTCCGAGATGTGAAGTATACTCCTGAAACTGGCGCCACACCAACACCTTCCCCAACACCATAAAAATGTAGAGACGCAAAAAAATGTAAAGACGCGATAAATCGCGTCTTTACACGGGTTTGTTTTTTATTTTTTAAATTTTGGGTTCACGTGAATGCCAATCTGTTGCTTGCTCGTATGCATAAGCAACTTGGAACAACAAATCTTCCCGCAACGCATTACCTACCAACTGTAAACCTATTGGCATTCCCTCATTATCAAAACCACATGGTACACTTATACCAGGTAATCCAGCTAAGTTAACAGGGATCGTCATCAAGTCAATTAAATACATACTCAATGGGTCGGTTGTTTTCTCTCCTGCTTTGAATGCAGTTGTGGGAGCAACCGGAGATACTAAAACATCGACTTTTTCAAATGCGCTCTCAAAGTCTTGTTTAATTAAAGTGCGGACTTTTTGGGCTTTGAGATAATACGCATCATAGTAACCTGAAGACAGTGCATAGGTACCTATCATGATACGACGTTTGACTTCGGCGCCGAAACCATTAGCACGAGTGCGGGTGTACATTGATAGTAAATTTTCGGCATCTTCTGCACGCATACCATATTTAACACCGTCATAACGGGCTAAATTCGCAGAAGCTTCTGAGGGAGCAATAATGTAATAGCTTGGTAAACCGTAGCGGAAACGAGGACAAGAAATTTCAACGATTTCTGCTCCTAGTTCTTTAAGCTTTTCAATAGCAGTATTGACACATTGCTCAACAGTTGCATCTAAACCTTCACCAAAAGTTTCCTTGATAATACCAATACGAATTTTTCTGCCGTTATACGACATCGAACCAGGTTTGAGATTTGCCGTATAATCAGGAATTTCAACTTTTAAACTCGTCGAGTCTTTAGGGTCATATCCTGCTATCGCATTTAGTAAAATAGCCGAATCTTCAACGCTACGCGAAAAAGGTCCAATTTGGTCGAGCGAAGAAGCAAATGCGACTAACCCGTAGCGTGAGACAAGTCCATAAGTAGGTTTAATACCCACAACACCACAAAACGAAGCCGGTTGACGAATGGAACCACCTGTATCTGAACCTATCGACACAACACATTCACCTGCTGCAACTGCTGCTGCTGAACCACCCGATGAACCACCTGGTACACGCGATAAGTCCCAAGGGTTTGCAGTTTTTTTATAAGCTGATGTTTCTGTGGAACCTCCCATTGCAAACTCATCGAGATTTGTTTTACCAACCATTACGGCGCCTGCATCGAATAGCTTTTGCGTTACCGTTGATTCATAAGGTGGAACAAAATTCTCTAAAATTCGTGAAGCGCAAGTTGTAGCGATTCCCTTCGTACACATATTATCTTTGATCCCGATGGGGATACCAGCTAACATGCCGATTTCTTCACCTGCTGAAATTTTCGCATCCACAGCGCGTGCTTGTTCCATTGCCTTGGATGCTGTCACACACAAGAAACTTTGTACCTTTGGTTCTAAAGTCTCTATACGTTTGAGCGCTTCTTGGGCAATTTCAACCGCTGAACGCTCCTTTTTAACTAATTGTTCATGTAATTCACGAATGGATGCCATAATAATTCCTTTATTGAGTAGGGTGCGTGACGCTAAAACAACTCTTAAACGAAGTAAGTAATCTAGTAGCGTCACGCACCGTGCGCGAGTTAGGAGTTTAAAATCACAACTCTTATCAAAAGATTGATTCTAATACAGGTTTGGCACGGGCAACTCATTTTAAACTACTATTGATAGCACAGGCTAAATTATATAAATACTTGATATAACCTTATTTTATTTAAATTTATAAGTACTCAGAGGGCAAAGAAATGGTAAAAATAATTGCTAAAAAAACTCTTGGTATACAAAATGTCTATGATATAGGGGTCGCACAAGACCATAATTTTGTTATAAAACAAGGCTTTGTAGCTTCTAACTGCTTTAATAAATCACATTCTACTGCATATGGTTATGTAACTTATCAAACCGCGTACTTAAAAGCTAATTATCCCCTAGAGTACATGGCAGCGTTGTTAACAGCTAACAGTGCTGATACAGACAAGGTACAGAGATATATTTCTGCCTGCGTCACCATGTCTATTCCAATTGAGCCACCAAACGTAAATCGGTCGGGTATTCACTTTACCCCAACGGATGGCAAAATTGTGTTTGGATTGTCGGCTGTACGTGGTTTAGGACAAGGCGCCATTTCGTCGATATTAGAAGCACGCTCCGAAGGTGGGGAATTTAAATCGCTTGGTGATTTTTGTGACCGTATTGATTTGCGTGCTGTTACTCGTAAAACTATAGAATCCTTAATATATTGCGGCGCCTTTGATACAATCCTTCAAAATCGTCAACAACTAATCCACGACTTAGAACTAACTTTTAACTGGGCACAGTCCCGCGCAAAAGACCGTGCTAGCGGGCAGGGAAACTTATTTGACTTGTTAGGAGGAGGATTTGGCAGTAACGATACTAGCAAAAAGAATAGCTTTGATACGGCGCCTTCATCTAAACCCATTCCAGATTTCCCTCCTCAAGAAAAACTTCATAAAGAAAAAGAACTACTTGGCTTTTACGTCTCTGACCACCCGCTTAAATCAATTCGCCAATCCGCACGTATTCTTTCACCCGTAAACCTATCGCAAATCTCAGAACAAAAAGAAGACGCTGCAATTTGCACGGTTGTGATGCTCAATAACGTCATCAAACGCATCACCCAAAAAGGCGACCCAATGGCAATTTTACAAATCGAAGACCTAACAACACAATCTGAAGCCGTCGTTTTTCCTAAAATATACGAACGTATTAGTCCATTACTTCAAGTCGATGCACGATTAATTATCTGGGCAAAAATCAAACGTCGCGACGATCAAAATCAAATAATCGTAGACGATGTAGAGCCAGTCGAACAAGTACAAATGATAATGGTCGAACTTACCCCTGAACAAGCTACCGTTATCGAAGAACAAGACCGTTTACGAAATGTACTAGTCAAACAAGCAGGTGGCAGCGAAAAAGGTAAAACACCCGTTATCGGAGTCGTCCAATCTGGAGGAACTCGTCAACTCGTTCGTTTCGGCAGACAATTTTGGGTGCAAGATTCCATCAATGCTATCACCGCACTACAAAATGCCGACTTCAAAGCACGTCTCCAACCCCTGACCAATTAAGTTAAGAGTTAAGAGTTAAGAGTTATAACTCATAACTCATCACTCGTAACTCCTAACTTTTTTGTCATCAGTAAGATAACGTAAGTATTCTTTATTTAAATCATATAATTAGTTACTTATGCGGATGAGAAATCTTACATGTACATGGTATCGTTTTATGCCATAGGCTATTTGTATGCAGCATCAGTGGAATGAACAAAGATTGCATGAGCGCAGATGAACTGAATAAATTTGTGGCTTACTGCAAAAAAATTCAGCCCCAATCGCAGCAAGACATAAAACGTTTCTTTGAAGGAGTTGTAGGGTTTCCTTACGATAAAGAACTCCTTTTACAAGCGTATTTATTTTTAAACATCCAGAGCTTGTTCCCTTCTTGCTCGGAGTTATTGCTGTTTGAAAAATCTCCGATTGCTGACTATACAGATTTGGGTAAGTGTGATTTTGTCTACCTAACTACCACAGGTAACTTATTTCTCATCGAAACCAAATTTATTGATACCGAAGCAACAGGCGCCACCGAACGTAAACGTCGCAATAAGCACAGAAATAAAGTCTTTGACCAAGTAATTACTCTAAAAAGTCGATTTAGTGAGTACTGGGATATTCAGCTTGCGTATCTAAATTGTGGTGTCTTTACTACCGACTCTGAAGTGGAATGGCGTGGTAACAATGCTGGTGTAATTACTGAGTCTATCTCAATCGAAAAACTCGAACAGTGGCGCCGAAATTACCAACCCTAAAAACCCTAGAAACCGGGTTTCTTATTCGTTATCTTGTAATAAAAATGAAGATTTTGTTTAGAAACCCGGTTTCTTATATATTAAAAACACCGAACCTATGAGTCCTGGGTTTTCGACATAGATTTTATTGTCATAGTACAATCCAGGAGACATCCCCCCATCAAATAGCATTGCTTCAGAAATGGCGCCTAAACAGTTATTTTTAGCTATACCCATCAAAACATTATCAAACTGGTCAGGCAACAACTCCTGATTCTTCTCCGATATACTTATATCCAAGTTAGCTTTTGCATCATTGACTAATAAAATTACATAACCGCGATTAGTAACTGCCACCATTGAACGATTGGTAGCTTGCTTACAAGCGAACTCACCCAAATCTTGGCAAATATCTTTAAAACTTCCATCTCGATAAAATCTACCATTACCACCAACTAAGTTGTAATTTAAAATATCTTCCTTCCTTCTACCCGTTGCAATTGTAGCTTGGCGCCTTGTTGCCTCTCCTCCTGATATTCCAAACGACGAGCGCTTACTTTGAAAATCACCTGCATACGCAACACCTCGCGAAATATTTAAACCTTGAGGTTTATTTAATGTATCAATATAATCAGCATTAATCGCAGCGATTGGTAATTTCCCCTTCAACTTCGCATTCTCATCACTTATAATTTCACGAAACGTTTTCGCTACATACTCCCGCTTAATTTTACCTTGATTATCTTTCTCATATAATTTATGCGCTAATCCCACATTCACCTTAAAATCAAGCTTATTAGACTTGGGATTAAAGATAATTACATGATTAATACCTCTCTCATACACCTCCCCAGAATTATTCGTCTTAAAAAACTCAATACTAAAATCTTTATTTTCGCCAGCACAATTTTGTTTTGACTCCGACCCAACAGGTTCTAACTTCAAGGAAGGAGACTCACTTACATCTCGTAGAGTTTGACCAGTCTTTTGACAACCTGCAACAACCACCAAAAAAATCGCCAACCTCATAACATCCTTCATAACCCATCCGTTACATCCGTTATATCCGTTGCCAGAAAACCCACTATAACGTGTATAGTGGGCTTCAAAACATTTAGCTACTAGTTGGATATTAGGTTTTATTGTTCCAAAGTTGAAAATTAATTAAACCATTCCAAGACAGCTTCGTCTTTAGTATTGGTATTGCGCGATGGGGTTTCGCGGTTGAACTTCATTTGAATCGAACGAGTTTGTTCTCCATCTGCTGCTACTGCCATGATTGGGTAATCAATCAATCCATCTTGGAACGACATTTGGAAGCGGAAAGTTCCATCTGGATTTAACTTAATTGGGCGCCCACCAATTGTAACAGTTGCATCTGGCTCGGTAGCACCGTAAACAATCAACTCAGCATCAGCAATTAACCAGAACTTGCGGGGTTGCATTGGAACTTCACCCAAACCAACACCCGACATACCTACACCAGACATATTCAAACCTGATGTGGTGGGTACTGCCCACATACCTACACCAGATGGGAATACGTAAGAACTAATTGCTTGCTCTGGCGCCATCGAACCAGGTACGTGCTGCATTGAACCAAACAATGAACCAGCTACACGTAAAGCTTCGGTAGATTCTGACATACCAAAGATTTGTTCGTAAATCGCATTCCCATTGGCGCCTGCAACACCGGCACCCGCACCCGTAGCAACTTTCTTAGCAGGAGGAACAAGTTCGTATAAAGTTTTACTACGCAGTTCTTCTTCAAAGTTGACGCTAATGAAGACATCTTCAATCCAGTCAGATGGATACACAGGAGGAATGTGAACGCGCGCAGAACGAGCAAGCACCAACCAACGACCGTCAGCACAACGATAACCGATATCAATTACATAATCTCTATCGCTAACAGGAACAGGTAAATACCATTCCCGCGCCATTTCATCGCTTGGATATTCTTGAATACTGTGGGGGCTTTGAGTGTCAAAGTTTATATCAGTAACATCGTAGATTCTTAAAGCTAATTGCTGTCCACCATTGCGACGCAACTCTTCTTTATGCTCCTTGGGTATATCCCAGTAAGCATACGCCCATTGTGGGTCACGGGGCATTAATACAATGCGACTTTCACCATAACCACCTGGCAGGTCAGCTAAAAACTCATCGACATCCGAAAGATTTCCTGCATTGCGGTCTACTTGTCCTAACTCAAACTTTGCTGCTTCCACGACTTCCTGTGCCTCTAATGTACGAGATTGATTTAATGAAGGTTTGCTACGTTCTACTTCTAAAATGGATGCGAGTAATTGGGTCTTACGCATCCGGCTGTAACGAGATACACCATAAGCACTAGCTACTTTACGTAACTGTCGTAATGTCATCTCATCTAACGGTGGGCGCTCTTTTGCCATGAATATTAACTCCAGTTTTTTCCTTACGATTTTTAAGTTTTACTTCCCCTGGTTAACTCAACTGATATAGCCCAAATGTCGTTTACATAATCAAAAATTAACGTTCTTATTTGCTAAACTTATAGCTTAAGAAACGTGCTTTTAATTGAATTAATCTACCTTTTACAACTTGCTTTTCTCCTACGGGTATTCACTAGGAGCTAAACAAGTCTTTATGTTAATGAATATTAACCAATCACCCCCACTAGGGATCAAGGGGTCTCAAAGGGTATTTTTTAAGCTTTCAACGAATTTACACGTTTTCGGGGAGCAAAGTGTCATCATTCTATGACATTTAACGTAATTAAAAGCTTTTCCAGCCTTCAAATTACAAAAAATATGTCATGAAATCATAACATTTGACTTTGAGGGGTGCAAATTGATGTAGCACAGGCTTTCCGGCCTGTGCAATCCACAATGTTTTTCTTCTTACCACAGAGACACAGAGTTCACAGAGAAGAGGAATGACATGCGCTACTATTTGGCCCTGCATTAAATATTTGAAGCAAAGCTGTAATTAAAAGATTATGTTTGAAATGTGTTGCAAAACCCAAGATTCTATTTCATTTTCTTGAAGCTTCCATCGTCTCCTGTCCTGCTCGTCTACACTTGTTTCGTCAGTCACATCGTAGGTCTTGTAATCAAAAAGGTAACACTAAGCTTATTTATTAAGAACAAACAATACTTTATTTTTCCTCATAATACAAGTATCAAATCTTAAGAGGCGCCACTTAGAAAGTATACAATTCACAAAAATTTTGTAAATTTAGTCACAGGTACAGATGGTTACTTTTTTGGATTGCTATGAAAAAGCCTGCTAAAATGCAGGTTTTTTTTCATATATAAATACATTTCGAGATGTTAATACTGATTTTAGATACTTCACTGCGTTCAGTATGACACTGTAATTTACATTTTGGTGTTAGGACGCATTAGCCAAATAGCTTCTTCTGCTAAAAGAGCTTCAATAGTTTCTTCGCGAATTAATGAGCTTTCAAAACTTGCTTGTGCAAAGGAAATGGTACCGTTACTTGAAAAATTATTCTTGGTTGCAACGCGCGTGTGTCCACCGTCTTGAACTCCGCTACCTTGATGGTCAACCAATAAGAAGTCACCAGGTTGAATTTTTGTAAATAGTTGTTGAAGTCGCGTTCTTAGTTGTGCTTCGGTTAATGATGTTGGTTTAATTTCGTCTATTAATACGAAACGAACGGGGTTGTTGTTTGCAGCAGCGTATTTATCTGTCCATCTGAACCATTGGTTCGCGTTAGGATATTCGCCTTTATTATCGTTGGTGTTGTCTCTGTAATAAGGAGGTTCGTAACCACCTTTACGCAAAACGTTTCCACCGAATAAGTTGCATTTCCAACGGTCTTTAAGAAAATCAAAGGGTTTGTTGGTAGGTACGTTATGTCTGGGGTCGATGTTTATCCAAGGTTGAGGTACACCAAAAAATTTTGCTACTTCACCTGTAGACAGTTCAATTGCTGCATTTACTAAATCTTTGGGACTGGCGCCTGTAATTCCTGGTACATCAGTTTTACGAAGTGCTGCATCGATGGCTTTTGCTGTTTTGGCGCCAACTTTACCATCAACGAGTAATGCATTACCTTGTTGAAATGCTCGTACAGCTTTAATTGTTTCATCACCATAGTCACCATCGGCGCCAAACTCAGGTAACATGTAGTTTAATTTACTAGTACGGCTGGCTAAAGCAATTAGCGCACGTTGAATATTACGAACAGAGGGATGGTTACGTCCTGAGTCAGGTAAACTAGTATTGCCATTGAGTAAATCGGTATCGTTAGCAAGATTAGCAATTGGTTGTGCAACTGTAACGTTGCTACCAAGAGATTTTAAAAGTTTATTTAACCAGCTACCTACACCTGGTTCTATTGTGTCAGCGTAACGAGTCGCTATTACTTCCGCTTCTTGTCTATTTGTTTGCCCTGCTTTAATGCGTCTTTCTAACTCAACCATTTCGGCAACAGTAAAACGCGCGTTGGTTATTAAATTTTGAATAGGAGTTGATAAAGCTGGCATGTAGTTTCTCCGCAATAATAATAATATTTTTCGTTGGAATTTTCTTGTGGTTTTAACTACATGCACCGTCTGAATCATTTCGGAAAATACAGACCAAGAGACCAGGCTTTTTAAAGAAGCCTGGTTTCTCAGAGGATATTTTACCTAACTGCCTCAACTTCTTGGACAGTTAATGAAAGTGCTTGTGCAACTTGTTCGACGCTTAATCCCATTTGTAACAACTGAGATACTGCATCTAATCTTGCCTGCCGTTCGGCATCAGCACGTTGTTGTTCGGCTTCTTCTGGCAGTAAAACCAGATTCCCAGCTTCGTCGTAAAACCTTAGCCAAACTGCGTCATCATCTTCAATAACACCTTTCCAAGTCCCTAACCATAGGTGCAAACTCTCGCACCACAACCATCCTCGCGAATCTTCTTCGATTGGTTGGTAGCCTTTGTAGCTATCAAGGCGCCACATCCTTGTAGTGAGTTGACCTTAAAGGGATGAAATACAAAATAATCTTTGGTTTTAAAGACTTTTTCGTACAGCGCTTTTTTTCTCCTAGGTCATTTACTTCTGTACTATCAGAAAGTAACTCAACAATCATGTCAGAATAACGTCCGTTTTCTTCCCAAACTACCCAACCTTGACGTGCTGGGTCAGGTGGCACATCTAAGACAATAAAAAAGTCGGGGCCTTTAAATTCTTTGTTTTTAACTTGCTGAGTGCTATAGTAAACAAACATATTGCCGCCAACAAAAAAGTTGTTTCGTCCTGCACAGTGGTGCCGATAAGAACGAATTAGTGCGTTCATTATGACGCGGTGACGACTACTTTCCAAGGGTTCTCCGTCATCAAATATTAAATCTGTAGGTGGCATCGGTGGTTGCCACTCTTCGTCCGGTGATTGTGTTTCTATTTGTGCGACTTCAGCGGTTTGAGGTGTCATAATATCCACAGTGGTCATGGCGCCACCCGATTACAATATTTTGAAAACTTTTGTACTATTCTACTACTTGCTATAAACGGGCGCCTGTTTGTTGAGAAACTTAGAACAGCATCAAACTGTGTGATTGGAAAGCAAATGCACGTCGTCATAATTTATGGGTATTAAAATAGTAATAAAATACTATTGTTAACTTAAATACTAAAAAGTACATTTGTGACAGATATTTTACTGTCACTAGTGAAGTATTCATTTCTGCCGTTAAATGGTGGGTTTTCTATCGATTTGATCCCCCTAACAAGAACGCGAATTCGGGGTAACTGGAGAACAGAGTAATTATTTTTACATTGAAAAATGTAATCTAAAGCCCCCTTATCAAGGGGGGTTGGGGGGATCGAACTTTTCCGTAATCCTTAAGTGTAAACTTGTATAAATAAAAAAGTTTGTACAAAAACACATATAGTATGAAATTAGAAAATATAACTTCTCGTCTTAGCGAAGAACAAGTAAAAGCTGATAATGAGTTAGTTGCACAAATTCAAATTAAATTACGAGCTTTAGGTTTATATCCGGGTGGAAAGTTTGTTGATGGTGATTTTGGCCCAAGAACTAGGAATGCGATTAAAAGCTTTTGTGATGCTGTTGGTATTCCCTTTCCTCAATATGATAGAAACTTTGCTCAAAATCTTTTAACTAGAAAGCAGTTACCTTCTGTTTTAGGAATGGTAACTAGTAACCGCACGCAAACTTTCCAAAATTTACTTGATATTGCGAAAGCTACCCGACCCGCTGAAGGGGAAGTTGCTTTTTTACACCGGGGTATTCAAAACTCTAAGTACATTACAGAAATTGCTGAGTATGCAGAACGCTTAACAACTAAGCATGAACCTCAAGCTTTACCATCAACTTATACACCGTATCCGAAACGAGGAGTTATTCCAAATATAGATAGTCAAGGTTTAAATTTTCTTCATTCTGATATTAAAGAAGCTTGTATTTGTATTGGTAATTTTGCTAATGGGGAAATAAAAACCCGCTGGTTGGGGAAAAATGCTCTTGAAGAACGTCAGTTCTGGAGTGCTAGCAAGATTATTCCAATTCTAAACACAGTTTGCGATGCTAACACTAAGGCGCCTGGAGTTGATATTGCGAACTGCTATGTAAATGAATCACGAAACAAATTTACTGATATCGCTTTAGATATTATTAGCTACCGAGGCAAAATTACTTCCTCAAATGCCGGAGCAGCTAGCTTAAAGCTATTTCAAACTCCAACAGCGTTAGAAACATGGGTTAAAAATATTACAGGTAATCAACAGCTTAGTTTTCGGGGTGGATATGGTGAAAATGCATTTATTAGACAACCAAAACTATTCGATAGAGTCTCAGGCAAACAAGTACTTACTTCACCCGGCGCCCCACTGGATGGTCAAAATTTATTATCAGCATACGATTTGACGCGGTTAATCTCAATGTTAGGATGGCATTGGCATTTACCCGGAGATGCACGTTTACCCGGCGCCCAATGGCAAAGTTTAAAATCTATAGTTCAAGCAATGGGTAACGACAGAGCAAGATATATAGATGTGGCAATAGAAACTCTTGGACTAGAAAATGTTATTACCTCTCCGGTCATTATCTCAAAATTAGGTAATGGCTTTAGCGAAACTAGAACTTCACACGAAATTACTTACGTTGCGTTCGTAGAATTCATCGATGAACGTAACACTAGCGCAAACCAACCTGGTAAATTCAAAACCCTAGCAATGACATTACGAGCAGCGGTACAACCACCTCGTACCTTGGTTGAAGTTGACGCGCGTATGGCAGCGGATGTCACCGAAATTATTCGCCGCGTCATAGTTGATCAAATTATCTAGTAGTGGGGTGGGTAGTACTACTGGTTAACGCACACCAGTAGTACCAAATTGCGTCACTTGCACAAGACCTTATCCAAATATAAAAATCCATAAGGGCAATACAAAAAGCAACAATATTGTTGATACAAGAATACTGCTAGCAATTAAATCGCGGTCTAAATTATATTCTTCTGCCAGAATTAAACCTAGAAATGCTGATGGCATCCCCGACATCAGTACCATTGCCAAGCTTGATGAAGCAGGCAGCTTAAGTACAAATTTAGTAAAAATTCCAACTAGTAAAGGTATTATAATAACTCGCAAAGTAGCCGGAATAAGGGCTAATTTAAGGCTTTTCCATCCTTGTAGTTGAGCGAGTCTAATTCCAATGAGTAAAAAAGCACATGCAATAACGATGCCAATTGATTGTTGAAGTCCTATTTCAACAGCATCTGGTAGGTTTAAAGAGCGCGTAAAGTATCCAAATATAAATGCCCATAACGGAGGTACTGTTAAAATATCCCGTAGTTGCGTTAAAAAGTTATTTTGTTGCTGAGTGTGGCTATAGTAACTAGCAATCCATACTCCTAAACCAAATGGACCAATAACATTGTGGGTAATACTGAATATTACTGCTAAATTTAATGCATTGGCATCAACTAACGAAGGTGCAATTGCCAGTCCAACAAAACCAGTATTACCTAAAATAGCAGCGAGAAGAAAACTCCCCTCGCTGACTCGACTCAGTGGTTGTATTTTTGAGCCGTGTTCAGACTTTTGCTGGTTGGCTAATAATTTCCATATCCATATAACTGATAGTGTCACCACTAAACCAATTATTAATGTACCAACGGTTATTACTGGCGCCAATACGGAGGTATTAATTGCTTGATACTGCTCAGAGTTACCCTGACGAGACAACGCAATAAGTTCCAGAGGGACTCCAACCCAGTAAAGACCACGACCTAATATCTTTGAGAAAGACTTAGGTAGTAAGGGACATACCAGTAACCCTAACCCTATCCAGATAATTAAAGGTGTATAAGCTTGAAATAAAGTGTCAGTCATTAAAGTAATTTAATTGTAATGGCTAGTTGGGAACCGTAAAATTTACTTTCTTCCCAACGTAAATGCAGTCCATTACCAAGTTACCTCAATTAAGTAAAAGTTAGTTGACCAAAGCGATATCACGAATACGCCATCCGTTCTCTACGCGCACTACTTCGTATCTAACTCTGACTTTATCTTTTTCTGGTTCCTTCTTTTCTCCGTTTTCGTAGTAAGTCGTACTTTCTACTACTGTTGCTTCTACCGTTGCGTGGTTTTTATTATTAGCATCTGGTTTAACAGATACGTTTGATACTGTATGTTCGTACTGTCGATACTTATTGCTTGATTTAACTTGCAAAGCAATACCTCTCCAGTATGATAATGCTGAACCTGTTAGTATTTGGTTCAAACTATCTATATCATGCTTGGAACCTAATGAAGTTGACTTTGCTGATAACCAACTCTGAACTACTTGTGTTGCAGATTCTTTGGTTAAATCTCCTTCTGGGTACTGCGGTTGACTACCTGGTGTAGGAATCGCTACAGGTGGTTCATTTATTTCTATTGCAAGCTGTTTCCCTTGTAATGCTGGGCCTGGAATTAATATATTTTTTAACCAGCCAAATGTTGTACTAATTAACAGCCAAAATAATAATACACCTGCGACCGAAGCTAATACTTTTAGCAACAAACTCGCACTTTTATTACGAGATTGTCTACGTCTTGGCGCTACACGTTGGTTCGGTTTCGGAATATTCTTTACACTACCAGATGGTTGATGTCTACGTCTTTTCGATTTTGGCGCCCTAACTGTGCTTGTCGCAATTTGGCTATTGTGATTTTTTGGTACACGACCGTTCGGTTGTGGTCTAGAAGTAACAGGCGCCTCGTGATTAAATCTAGTATCGTAGTTATCGGTTGATATGTTGTAATTCGCTGGCGCCGACTTGGGAATTTCTGTTACCCTATTGCGATAATTAGGTCGAGCCGTAACTGTAGAATTATTATAATTACTTGATGTAGTGTTTGATGTGCCATTTGGAGACTTGAGTGTAGAAGTACGCCAGTCAGCATCAACATTTTCTGCATCACTGGGTAAAACTTCTAAATAAGCTTGCACGTCAGGGTCTGCAAAATATTCCTTGAGCGATGCTACTTGGTCTTCTAAATCACGAAAATGTGGAAATACTTCATTTTGTAACCAACGTTCACCGTATAAGCACAGTCCTGGTAATAAATCTGGCGAAGACTGAGAATGTTCGCGAATAAAAGCCAAAGCTTCGTATTCTTGACTTAATTCTAATGCTTTAGTAGCTTCTTCTGTTTGTCCCAAAAGTAGCGCACATAACGATTGCTCAAGGTGAACATCTTGCCGTTTACCCAAACGCAACAGCATTTGCTTTGCTTGCCTAATTAATGCTGGTTGACGTTGAGTAAATCCACGCGCGATTAAAGCATAAACAGCTAAATATGTGGCAACTGCTGAAGGACGTTTACTTTCTGATTCAAATAGATGATGCTGTTCAGCTACGGTTAAATGATGCCGTAACTGCTGAACAAAGCGTAAAAAGTCATCAACGTTTAATCCTGACTCATCGTTGAGCGATCCATCTATACCACCACGTTCTTCTAAAACCTGCTGTAATAGCTGTAATCCTTGCTTCCTTTCTGCTGCATGGTCAAGTGGCAATGCAACTAATTCGAGAATGCGATATGGACGCAATCTATTTAAATCAGCTTGAATTTCGACTCGAACGTTAGGAAACATTCCTTCTTTGCCTAGCAATTCTTCCCCTGTCTCCAGAGAAATTGCTGCGTTTTCATAGTTTCCTTGCTGCCATTGTTCGCGTCCTAACTCTAAACAGGCTAATGCTACTGTTAGTACTACATCCGGACGTTCGGAGGCAAAACTTTCATTATCTGTTTTATTTCTGTTAACAAGGTATGGGCGCCCAAGTTTAAGGACTTGTTCGTATTCTCCAAGCTCTTGTAAAATCAGCAAGGCACCGACTAATTCGTCTTCATTAACATCTATAGTTGGGTTTTGAGTATCAGAATTTGAATTCGAGTGTCGAGCAACTCTGTTCTCAACAGCGACAGCGACATCGGTGCCGTTTTGAGTATATGCAGACGCTAAATACACCCTGTCGTATTCTTTGCGCTCTAAAGGATTAGATAAAACCACGTAAGCTTCTTCAACTAATTGTTTTCGCGATGTAGTTGCTGCGATTGAATATTCCCGTCGTGGTAGCTGGACAATACGGTCATTATAAGCTTGCCGCAATTGCTCCGAGCTTGCCGCCAACGGTAATCCTAATATACGGTAGTAATCGAGCGGAATTCGCACAGCCTACTTCCCCTACAGCGTATTATGTGATGTTTCACCTAGACCATTCCAGGCATTATCAAACCGTGCCATAATAATACCTTGTTGAACTTACACGCGCGTTCCGTGTACAACACAACAACTTAACTGTTGTTTAAAGTATGTAATCGGCGCCGATATATTAAGTCACCTTACCTCTACACTTAACTAATGAACATAAGTCAAAAATAGTTAAGTAATCGACAAGTATATAACAATACCAGGATATTGAATAACTAACTATTACAAATAGGTAGCTATATTCATTCTCAGGCTAGCAACGAATTATACATCGTTGTGAACCGTTGTTCGCTACTATAGAGCGAGTAAAATTCTACCACAACGATATTATTGTTACAATTACCTAGAAGCAGATTGCTGATAAGTAACGCTGTGCTGAAAGCTAAAAATTGTTAATCAATATGCAGAATCTTGCTATTCTAACTGTTAGTGTATAGCCGAGGGTAGCGAAAGCGAGCCGGCTATGACATCAAATAAAGTTGCTTCTTTACAGTCAAATGAACGAGCTTCGAGTTATCGAATCTTGATTTTGACAGTTTATTTGCTGCTTCTAAGTTTAGAGAGTAGTAGAGTCAGAGCAATTGGACGCTCTTGGGTAGCGCTCTTGCCTGCATTTAAAGGAAGTCGCCTATAAATCGGGTAAGCGCACATGAGCGTCATATAAATAATGGTGACATTAAGTGTTACTACGGGGATACTCAAAAGATAATGGTTCAAGAACGCACGTTACCAACGTTTGATGCGGCATCCGCACAAATTACGAAACAAGAAGGCTTGCTGCTTTACGAAGACATGGTTTTGGGGCGCATGTTTGAAGATAAGTGCGCCGAAATGTACTACCGAGGAAAAATGTTTGGCTTTGTCCACCTTTACAACGGTCAAGAAGCTGTTTCCAGTGGTATTGTCAAAGCCATGAAACCGGGAGAAGACTATGTTAGCAGCACATACCGCGACCACGTTCATGCTTTAAGTGCTGGAGTACCAGCACGCGAAGTAATGGCAGAACTATTTGGCAAAGCCACAGGTTGTAGCAAAGGGCGCGGTGGTTCGATGCACATGTTTTCTGCGAAACATCGCTTACTCGGTGGATATGCGTTTGTTGCTGAGGGTATTCCTGTAGCGGCGGGTGCTGCATTTCAAAGCAAGTACCGCAAAGAAGTGTTAGGTGATACCAATCCAATGGAGGTAACAGCTTGTTTCTTCGGTGATGGCGCCGCCAACAACGGGCAATTTTTCGAGACGCTCAACATGGCAGCGTTATGGAAATTGCCAATACTCTTTGTTGTCGAAAATAATAAATGGGCAATAGGAATGGCGCACGAACGCGCAACATCTGACCCCGAAATCTATAAAAAAGCCAGCGTCTTCAACATGGTGGGTATTGAAGTTGATGGTATGGACGTTCTTGCAGTGTATTCAGCAGCAAAAGAAGCTGTGCGACGTGCGCGCTCCGGAGAGGGACCAACTTTAATCGAAGCATTAACCTACCGTTTCCGAGGACACTCGTTAGCAGACCCTGACGAACTGCGAAGCAAAGAAGAAAAAGAATTTTGGTTCGCACGCGACCCAATCAAAAAGCTAGCCAGCGAATTGATTGAAAGAAAGTTAGCAACTGCCGACGAATTAAAAGCCATCGACAAAAAAATACAAACAGAAGTCGAAGAGGCCGTCAAATTTGCCGAAAGCAGTCCCGAACCAAGTCCAAACGAGTTATACCGCTTTATCTTCGCCGAAGACGAGTAAACAACACACGCATTCGTAGAGACGTGATTAATCACGTCTCTACAGTATTAAACATATGTATTCAATTTCTCTTCAACAGAATCAATATAAAACCTACATCCTCACGGATGAAAGCACTAACTCCCAGTTAGAAGTTGTACCCGAACGTGGTGGCATAATTACTAAATGGCACCTCGATGGAAAAGAAATTTTTTACCTAGATGAAGAACGCTTTGTCAACCCAGAGTTGAGTGTTCGAGGAGGTAATCCAATTTTATTTCCCATTTGCGGTAACTTGCCAGAAAACACTTACACCACAGGGGGCAAACAGTATACCCTTAAACAGCATGGATTTGCACGCGATTTACCTTGGGTATCTTTTGGTTATGTTTCAGATGAAGGAGTGTCGCTGCAAGCTACTTTACATAGCAACGAGCAAACACAAGCAATTTATCCTTTCAACTTTCAGATAACTTTTACCTATCAACTTCAAGGTAACAGTCTGAATGTTGGACAGCATTATACAAACAAGTCATCTCAACCAATGCCTTTCTCCTTTGGTTTTCATCCTTACTTTTCCGTGCAGGATAAAAATCAACTTCAGTTTGATATACCATCGCGAGAGTACCAAGACCAGAAAACCAAAGAAAATCACACATTTAACGGCAGTTTTGACTTTAACCGTGATGAAATCGATGTAGCTTTCAAACAACTTAGCAGTCAAACAGCTACCGTTACCGACTTAAGCCGTAAACTCAAATTAACCTTCGATTACGACAACGTATTTTCAACTTTAGTATTTTGGACACTCAAAGGCAAAGACTTCTACTGTCTCGAACCTTGGAGCGCTGGTAGAAACGCCATTAACACAGGCGAAAACCTTACAGTACTCCAACCAGGCGCCAGTTACTCAACATTTTTCAAACTCACAGCAAATTTTTTCTCTTAACCCCTTTACAAAACTATATACCCTTGTGTTAGAGTGTATAAGCCAGCGAAAAAAACGCGGCACGGGTGACTAACTCAATGGTAGAGTACTCGGCTTTTAACCGATTAGTTCCGGGTTCGAGTCCCGGGTTACCCATACTAAACATTCAAAAATTCTTGTGAGTGAAAAAACTGTTGTGCGGTAGGCATCCTTGCCTACCCTATAAATTTAATTAAATTAATTAACAGGCTTTCTATGCCTGTTCCACAAGACTGTTCCACAAGATAGAATAAGACTATTGAACTATAAGTTACAGATTTAATTTTCTCTTCAACTCATAATTCTTCATTATCATCCTCCATTCACTCAGCACTCAGCACTCAGCACTCAGCACTGAACACTAAATCTCTTAAACTTTTTAAACATAAACACCAATCACTAGTTATAATTTCCTATAAGTTGAAAAAAAGATTAAGATTCAGCGTAGTACATACGCTCATCATTCAACCGATTATCTGACAACACATTCAGGAGGACTATCTATGGCGCTCGTACCAATGCGGCTCATGTTGGACCACGCCGCTGAGAACGGTTACGGCATTCCAGCTTTCAACGTTAACAACCTGGAGCAGATTCAAGCAATTGTGCAGGCTGCCCATGAGACAGATAGCCCCGTAATATTACAAGCATCACGCGGCGCCCGTAAGTACGCAGGTGAGAATTTCCTTCGCCATTTAATTTTGGCAGCAGTGGAAACTTATCCTCATCTTCCTATTGCGATGCACCAAGACCACGGTAACGAGCCAGCAACTTGCTATTCAGCAATGAAAAATGGCTTTACCAGTGTAATGATGGATGGTTCATTACAAGCTGATGCCAAAACCCCCGCAAGCTTTGAGTATAACGTTAACGTTACTCGCGAAGTAGTGAAAGTAGCTCACTCTTTGGGTGTAAGTGTTGAAGGTGAACTTGGCTGTTTGGGTTCATTGGAAACAGGTATGGGTGAAGCAGAAGACGGACATGGTTTTGAAGGTAAACTCGACCATTCCCAACTTCTAACCGACCCAGACGAAGCGGTTCAATTCGTTGAACAAACACAAGTAGATGCTTTAGCTGTTGCTATTGGTACCAGCCACGGCGCCTACAAGTTTACCCGCAAACCAACTGGCGAAATTTTGGCAATCAGCCGCATTGAAGAAATTCACCGTCGTTTGCCCAACACCCACTTGGTAATGCACGGTTCTTCATCTGTACCAGAAGATTTAATTGCGTTAATTAACCAATACGGTGGCGCTATTCCAGAAACCTACGGTGTACCCGTTGAAGAAATTCAAAAAGGTATCAAGTGCGGTGTACGTAAAGTAAACATCGACACCGACAACCGTTTGGCTATCACCGCTGCTGTGCGTGAAGCTTTAGCGAAAGACACTAAGGAATTTGACCCCCGTCACTTCCTCAAACCTTCTATCAAGTACATGCAAAAAGTCTGTGCTGACCGATATCAACAGTTTAGTACTGCTGGTAACGGAAGCAAAATTAAGCAAATGTCCTTGGATGACTTCGCTGCTAAGTACGCTAAAGGCGAACTTGCCGCACTCACCAAAGCTGCTGCAACAGTATAATTAAATAGGAAATTAAATGTAGAGACGTGATTAATCACGTCTCTACGGTTTCTTATTTAATTGTAATTCGGCGCCTCTTTTGTAGGTTGGGTGGAGGCTTTGCGTTTACGTAGTACGCCGAAGGCGCAACCCAACATAAAATAATATTTTTTAGCTTAAGTAAGTACCATTTCAAACGTAGGGTGCGTGACGCTACGAAAATATTTCAACGTAGTTATAAGACTTGTAGCGTCACGCACCGACTAATGATTGTTACTGCTTAATTAAACTTTTTATGTGATTAAATCCCCCCAACCCCCCTTAATAAGGGGGCTTTAAATTCTCTTTTTCCCCCTTAATAAGGGGCTTAAAACTCTCTTTTTCCCCCCTTATTAAGGGGGCTAAGGGGGATTTAAATTTTAACCGACTACTATTAAAAAATTACATTTAAACTTCTAAATGTTGGAAAATAACCTTCATCAATTGAACTTGTGTAAATGGTTTAGTTATATACCCAGAGGCGCCGACCATTTTAGCTTTAGCTTTATCGACTAAACTAGTTCTTGCTGTCACCATAATTACAGGTGTATTTTTAAAATACGAGTGCTTTCTTAATAAAGAACAGAATTCATGACCATTTAAATTTGGCATTCCAATATCGAGTAAAATTAAATCAGGTTTGACGCGAATAGTTTGCATCAAAGCCTTTACAGAATCATTGAGTTGCACAACATCAAAAAAAGTTTCATCTAAAAAGGTTTTAATAGCATTTAGCATACTTGGGCTATCATCAATACACATAATTGTGTATTGTAATTTCGGAAGTTTTTTCGATGATGGTTTAAATGTATTATATTTATTAGTCGTATTTTTAGTGTGATGTTTTTGTTTATTTGGAGAAGAAATTTTTTCAACGAGTGACAGAATATTTAAACGGCAGTATTTTGGCATTTTATCAATGAAGCTATTAGATGCGAATTCATAACAACCTTCTTGTAATAATAAGAATGATTCTAAAACTTCGACTGCTACTTCCTCAATAAGCATTGCAGCTTGAGTTAGGTTAATATATTTCTGCTCGACCAACCAGCATATCGCTAAGTAATCTGAATTGGGTATTGCTTGATTTTGAATACTAGTTTCAAAAATAGCCTTTAGTCGAGTATATACTTCACGATTAAGTGTTGGAACAGTTTTACTAAGTAGCTGCAACTTTTTATATAGTATCTCAAACATTCCCGACTCATAGCAAGCGTATACAAGCTTACCCTTCTCTAAATATATAAGCCAGGAAGCAGAAGCACTAAAAACTTGTAAACAACCAGTTGCGTGTGCATTAACAGAAGAGCTTAAAATTTGCAATGGTTGTAAACGCTGAAAAAATCGGTATCGACCAATAGGAAGTGTTTGCATTTTTATACTGATTCTAATAATATAAAGTTGGTAATATAAAAAACTACTTATGATAGGTTTATCTGTACTTATAAATGTAACCTAATAAATTAAGTGCGTGAACAACCTATTTTTAGCAATTTGGCAGTTATTCGTCAATCTTGCAGGTGAATCATCCTTTATATACATTAGATACAATTTCCTATATCAAGATTATTTTCCGGACATTTTAAAATTAGAAATTCTCAATATGACTTGAGTTTAGTTTTAAGTTTTAAGTACATGCATTTTTTTATACTTTTGTATTGTTGCATTTTTCAGAAATGGGCTATTAGGCTGCAAAAAATAGAGATAAATAGAGAACATTCAAGATTTAACTATAATTAGATTTGTAATATAATTTACAAATGTAAGATTAATATAGATAATTGTGACTGAATTTTATTTTGAAGTTGAAGATACTGGAGAACGTTTAGACCGCTATTTGGCATCGGAACTGCCAGATTTATCTCGTTCGCGCGTTCAAACTCTTATCGAACAAGGTTGTGTTTACGTCAATAACAACGAATGCACATCAAAAAAGGTAGTCGTAAAATCGGGTGATTTAGTAACGATTACTATTCCCGAAGCTCAACCTCTCGAACTCTCTGCCGAAAATATCCCGCTTGATATTCTTTACGAAGATGACCAGTTAATAATTCTTAATAAAGCAGCAGGTATAGTAGTTCATCCTGCACCAGGTCATCCTAACGGCACGTTAGTAAATGCCTTACTTGCACATTGTCCTAACTTACCTGGAATTGGTGGGGTTCAGCGTCCGGGTATTGTGCATCGTTTAGATAAAGATACTACAGGCGCCATCGTTATCGCCAAAACCGAACAAGCGCACCAGCACCTGCAAGCACAACTCAAAGCCAAAACCGCGCGTCGTGAATATCTTGGTATAGTTTACGGGGCGCCGAAAACTGAAACTGGTACAATTGATTTACCAATTGGGCGCCATCCGATAGACCGTAAAAAAATGGCAGTAGTTCCAATAGAAAAAGGAGGACGCGAAGCTGTTACTCACTGGCAAGCACAAGAACGTTTGGGAAATTATACACTTGTACGCTTTCAGCTAGAAACTGGACGTACTCATCAAATTCGAGTTCACAGCGCACAAATTGGTCATCCTATTGTTGGCGACCCAATATATAGTTCTGCACGCTCGCTAGGTGTCAATTTATCTGGTCAAGCACTCCACGCATGGCGCCTAAAATTACAACACCCCGTTACAGGAGAATATATAGAAGCTACGGCGGCGCCTCCCCAGGAGTTTACAAAACTTTTAGAAGCGCTACGAAGACGAAGTGGCAGTATCTAGGTAGAACTAGCAGGTGCGATTATACAACGATTGAATAATTTAAGTGTGTATTTTCCCGATAGTGCCGACAATGGATGAATGTATATCTGTAGACCGCTTAAGTATAAATTTAGCTCAGAAAAACTGGTAAATATTTTTTGTGAGTAAATTAATATACAATGAAACCAATGGTGGTTTTATATAGAAGAATTTATAGTTAAAATGTTCTAAGTATTTATTCTAACTAATAGGTTTATGGAAATATCTTCTTCTCGTTTGACCGTTATTATTCCTGCTTACAATGGAATGCCTTTTTTAAAAGATGCAGTAGAATCAATTTTGTCTCAAACTTATAAAAATTTTCATTTACTTATTATTAATGATGCTTCTACAGATAATACTGCGGAATATTTGAACTCTCTTGACGACCCGCGAATTGAGATTATTCACTAAGAGAACATGGGTTTATGTGGTTCGCTTAATAAAGCAATTATTGAGCGAAGAGATTCAGAATTTGTGGCACGTTTAGACCAAGATGATATCTCTTTTCCGTCTCGTCTTGAGGAGCAGATGAATTTTATGCTGCAAAATCCAAGTTATGCTTGTGTGTTGAGTAATATCTCTAGGATTGGAATTGATGGTAAAGAGTTTGGTTATTATCAAAAAACTTCTAATAATGCTTCTAGTGACGAGATTGATGATTACGATTCAAAACGATATGGCTGTATTGTTCACAGCACAATTCTTTTTAGAAGAAAAAAATTTATAGAAGCTGGTGGATATAGACAAGAGTTGTATCCCGTTGATGACTATGACCTGTTACTCAGGTTTTCGTCTCTTTTTTCAGTAGCAGTTATTAAAAAACCGCTCGTCAAATATCGAATTCATGGTAAAGCGGGAACCTTTAATTCTTTCTGGAAAATGCAAACCAACACCCGATATGTTGAGGAAATGGACGAACGACGAAAAAATGGAGAATCAGAAATTCCTCTTGCTCAGTGGCTAGAATTAGATAAACCTTTGGGTGTGCAGCAATTCCAAAGATATTTAGATGGTACTGGACAGCTTTTTTTTCGCCAAGCAGGTAGCTTGATTGGTGAAGGTAAGAAATTACAGGGTGGTTTATATTTAGTTGGGGCTTTTCGTTGTAATTCGCGATTTACAACAAAAAGGTTATTAGCACTACGCACTAGCAAGGTCAAGCACTCCACTCATGGCGCCTAACATTACCCCGTTACAGGAGAATATATAATAAAAATTAATACCAAAATTACCTACGTTATTTTCCGGAAAGTAAATATCGTATGATGTATATAGGTAAGTAAAGTAAAAATACTTAGTTAGAAACCGGGCTTCTTTATGGCAAATTAAGGTTTCTAGCAAAATTTTGATAAGAAGCCCGGTTTCTTTGTAGATTTTGCGAGTTTTATGGATAAATTTCAAGTTTGACGATAGTGAATGTATGGAGTAATATAAATAGTATAGGGTAATTTAAATTGGCAGTTGAAAAAACAAGCGTGGGTATATAAATATGAGACTAAAAAGATGGGAATCTCCCCGAAAGAAAGGGAGGAACGACAAAGGTCGAGGTGGTTCGGCAAGGCAACGACAACTTAAGAAGCAACAGCAAATGCTGCGGAAGCGACTCAAGGAAGAAACCAAGCAAAACAATCAAAATAAAAACAATCAAAACTGGGAAAAGAAAAGTAATTCTTCTCCCAGTTTTTTTTCTAACGATTTCAACATATTTCAATTTATTTATATATTATTGTTTTATATATAAATAGTTCTAATTGCCGTAATGAAATGTATTTTATATTACGTATTAATTCAGATTTTTAATTTATTTAATAGACCAGAACTTTTTTTACTTAATATATAAAATCAACAACAAGCTAATGTAAATTTAATGTAAAGTTGTTACAAATAAATTGTAAGTTTTTTTTTCGTGAGTAAAGTAATATACAATAGTCTTAATGAAATAATTACCAGGGAAGCCGAAAAATTACTGAGAGCGTGTGCATCTCCATGTGTTGACTTGCAATATTACTACAGCAAGAAAAAGTAGTTGATAACACATACTTATTTCTGGCTGTGAATTCAGAATTGTCTATTTTTTAAACACAAGGAGTTTAGTTATGGTAGGAGAAATGTTTCTGCCTACTAAGAAGGTTCTTGATTTCCCTATAACTGCTTTAAAACTTGATGACCAGGTGCAAACGATTTTGCATTGGGCAACCGAACGTGAAAGTAAAACAGTGTGTGTAGCAAATGTACACATGCTAATGGAAGCACATTGGAATCCTGAGTTTGCAAATGTTCTTAAAGGTGCAGACATTGTGACTCCAGATGGTATGCCTCTGGTTTGGATGATGCGTCAAATGGGCGCCCGATATCAAGACAGAGTCGCGGGAATGGATATTATGATGTCACTGTGTAAATTAGCAGAAGCTAATAACATTAGTGTATTCTATCTAGGTTCACAGTCCGAGATTCTTTCGCGGATGAGGAAACAGTTGAATAACGATTTTCCTAGACTGAAAATAGCAGCAATGGAACCTCTACCTTTTCGTCCCTTGACAGAAGGCGAAGACCAAGCGCTGATTGAAAAAATTCACTCTAGTGGTGCTGGTGTGGTGCTTATTTCTTTGGGTTGTCCCAAACAAGAAAACTGGATGGCTCAACACAAAGGCAAAGTTCAAGCAGTCATGATTGGACTAGGTGGTGTTTTCCCTGTTTACGCAGGAATTCACAAACGGGCGCCTCGTGTTGTTCGTGATTTAGGATTAGAATGGCTCTACCGTTGGATGCAAGAACCGCGCCGACTTTGGCAGCGTTATACCAAGACAATTCCACCATTTATCTGGCTAGCACTTAAACAACTACTAACAGATAAAACCATTGCCCAAGCATATCTTGATGGAACCGCTGATTAAATTTATAGTTTAGGCTTCTATCAGATTTCCGTGAAATCTCGTCACGAATAACTTGCACTCCGGCGGCGGTAAAAGTCGCCGTCTAAGCAAGTTTTTAGTACAAAAGTTGGCTCCTATAATTAATATTGTGCGTGCGTAACCATGTAAAATCAGCTTTATTAACAAATAGGGTATTAAGTTATATTATTTGACTGCGAAATATTTCTTTTTAAAGCATCAAACCTGTGTAGAAACGTTACATGTAACGTCTCTACATTTATTTTTATACGAACGTCTCTACATTTATTTTTATACTATATCTTTAGAATGATTTATTAAAGTTTGTAGTATTATAAGACTTATGCAAATAAATTCGGTTTCTAAAAGTTTCGTTTTTTAGTAGCACTTCATATAATTTTTACACTTCAAGTCGTTTGAACTGAGTTTTGTATATTTTGTGATAAGTCTTCTTCATAACAGTTGCGTAACTACTTACGTATTGCTAAACTTTAAAAGTTGAAAGTTAAGAAAACGAACAAACCAAAATTGTTCTCTTGCAGAAGGGGAGCATCCAAATGCAAGCAAAAGTAGGGCTGTCTGTAGTTTAGAACATAGCGTAAAGTAAAGTTTTTAAAGCAAATAGAGTCTGAAAAATTTGGAGAATTTAATAAGTGCTTTTCTTCATTGTTTTTCGGTAACTCATAACGGTAAACTAACATCTAAGGGTCAGGTTACTACAAAACGAAACTAAGCTCAAATCGAATTACAAATACTTATTATAAATTCGACTATGGTTTTGATATGTAGTAACGCAATTGACAAATAAATTTTTGTCTTTTGAAAAAATAATTCCTGATACGAGTAAAATCCTTAGAAGAGTTAATACAATAAAAAATAAATTAAGTTAATTACAAAGAGAATACAAAGCTTATGAATTTAAAAGAATTAGAAAAAAAAACGTTATTTGCTTCAACTATAATTGCGTCAAGCCAGCAAATTTCTTCTGACCTTGGCGGGGAAGCGGTAATTTTAAACCTTAAGTCTGGAGTTTACCACGGGTTAAATGAAGTAGGCGCCAGTATTTGGAAGCTGATTCAAGAACCTAGAACAATAGAAGAAATTAAACAGAAACTTTTGGAAGAATACGACGTTGAACCCGAACAGTGTGAAAGCGACGTAATAGAACTACTCGAAAACCTTTTAGTAGCGGAACTGATTGTGATTAATAATGAAACGACTGCGTAATTTTTTTAAGATAAGCAACCGAGCGCGCGTTTTGCTGTCAGCAGCATTAATATTATTAACAGGTGTTCGATTAGGTTTATTGTTGCTACCGTTTTGTAACTTGTTTAAGCTAATAACAAATATTAGTGAAGGGTTCTTACACAACATAGCTGCAAACAAAGTTTCTCTCGGTCAGATTATTTGGGCAGTAAACGTTGTTACCCGTTACACACCAGGTGGCGCCAAATGTCTTGCACGCGCTTTGACAACCCAAATACTCATGAATTGGTGCGGCTATAAACCCGAACTCCGTATTGGTGTCGCTAAAAGTGAAACTGGAAATTTTGAAGCACATGCTTGGATTGAATATCAAGGACAGGTGGTAATTGGGTATCTTCAAGACCTTCCACGCTTTGTTCCTTTACCATCTCTGGAAGGAGTCAAAATATGAGCGGTATTATGGGGATTTACTGCCTTGATGGCAGTTCAGTAGAACGGGAAAACTTGGTGAAGATGGTGGATACCTTGGCACACCGAGGACCTGATGGCGCCGACATTTGGGTAGAAGGTTCGGTGGGATTTGGACATCGAATGCTTTGGACAACACCAGAATCATTAATTGAAAAGTTACCGTATGTTAATTTTAGGAACGATTTAATCATTACATCTGATTCTCGCATAGACAACCGCGAGGAACTTATTCCTAAGTTACAGTTTCACAACTGTCCACCTGAGAAAATTACGGATAGCCAGTTGATATTGGCAGCGTATGAGAAATGGGGTGAAGAATGTCCGCAGCATTTACTCGGTGACTTTGCCTTTGTAATATGGGATGCAAGAGAGCAGAAATTATTTTGCGCGCGTGACCATATGGGTGTGAAGCCCTTTTATTACTATTATTCAGGGAAACTTTTTGCCTTTAGTTCTGAAATTAAAGCTTTGCTGTGCTTGCAAGAAGTACCAAGCAGATTAAATGAGGTGAGAATTGCAGATTTCTTGACAGTAATGATGGAAGACAAAACTATCACAAGTTATCAAGATATTCTGCGACTTCCGCCAGCGCACAGTATGATAATAGATAGCTCAGGAATTAAAAATTGGTGTTACTGGTCACTTGACCCTAAACGTGAAATTAAGTTAGATTCAGATACAGCTTATGCAGAAGAATTTAGGAAAATTTTTACAGAAGCAGTGCGTTGTCGGATGCGTAGCGCCTTTCCGATTATTTCCCAGTTAAGCGGTGGTCTAGATTCTTCATCCGTCACCTGTGTCGCACGAGATATACTTCGTCAAGAAAAAGAAGAAGAAAAGCAAAATAAATTACATACAATTTCAATTATTTTTGATAAGATTAAACAATGTGATGAACGCCCATTTATCAATGCAGTCATCGAACAAGGTGGATTGATTCCCCACTATATCCCCGGTGATGAACTCGGACCGATATCCAAACTAAACGAAATTTTTCGGTATGAAGATGAAGCATTCATGGGTCCAAGCCATATGTACCCTTGGATGAACTACCGCGCGACTAAAGAATTGGGACTGCGGATTTCATTAGATGGTTTTGATGGAGACACCACAGTTTGTCACGGTACGCCTAGAATTACGGAATTAGCGCGTCAAGGGGATTGGAAAACATGCATAAATGAAGTCAAAACGTTAGCACCACATGTTCATGTATCACCTTCAGGTGTGTTTCGGAATTATGCACTGCCGCACCTAAAAGATTTTGCACATAAATTCCGTTGGATAGAATTTTTCCAGGGAGTACAGCTAATACACAAACATTTTGGTATTTCTCGAAAGCAGTTAATTGTCAATCACGGAATTAAGCCTGTTCTAGGTCAAATACGACAATGGCCACGCAAACACCAGAAAGCTGCAAAATCCTCTGTTTCTCAAAATCCGCTTGTCAAAAATGACTTTGCAGAAAGTATTGGTTTAAATGAGCGAATTGAGAAGTTGAATTTACCGAGTGAAAATTTTCTGACTGTTAGAGAACAACATTGGTATAGTCTAACTCAAGGCGTGTTGCCTTTTGTATTAGAACAAATAGATCGATGTACGGCAAATTGTTCGATAGAAGCTCGTCATCCTTTCATGGATAAGCGCTTAATTGAATTTTGTTTAGCCTTACCTGCCGAGCAAAAACTTAGCCAAGGATGGGGACGAATGGTAATGCGTCGTGCCTTAGAAGGAATTTTACCTGAAAAAGTTCAATGGCGCGGCGGTAAAGCCGATGCATCTGACAATTTCGATGAAGGACTTTTGAAGCGCGATCGCCTACTTTTAGATGAGGCAATGTCCAATCAAGTTAAACATCTAGAAAAATACATTGATTTAGATTTCCTCCAAACATGTTATCAGCGACTGATATCAGGAAAGGAAATTAAGAATGACGATATTATGCGAACTTGGCAGGTAGTTGTTATTAGTTTGTGGCTTGACTACAAGCAATTAACACCGTAAGTCCAAACATCTTGGCAAGTGATGAATTGTGTGGTTGCAAAACCACCAATCTACACTGTAAGTCCAAATCTGGGGTACTACCACAAACGACAACTGTATTAATTCAATTACAAACTAAAAACAAGGAAATTCAATCATGAAGAAGCAATACGTTGCACCCGAACTCACTGTTCACGGAAATGCTGCTGAGATTACCCAAATCGTTGGTGGCGCTCAAAGAACAGATTTCGCGTTCCAAAACGGTCAACAAGTGTCCGGTGGAAATGACCTTGGATCAAGAGATGTAGATGTCTCAAATATACGCTAATCTCAGAATAGATTTTTACTCTAAAAAGGAAAAATCTTATTTCTGTAGGGTAGACTATAATCTACTTTAACTTGGGGTTAATTCTCCCCTATTGAAGATGGGGAGAATTAACGCTCGCCCTCTTGGAAGAAGGAAGAAGTCTTCTTTCTTCTGATCAAACGGGTTCAAGTCCAAGAGCCAAACCGTAGATTCATGCTCTACAATTGGTGGCGGATTAAATCCCCCACCAATCGCCCAACTTCGGCACTTATATCTAACTTCTTCATTCAAAATATTATATTTTTGTTTAATAAGGGCAGATTATTAGACATCTTTTAATCCTAATGTTTTCAAAAAATAACTTAATATAAACATGAAATATTATCACGCTTTTAACTTATGTATTGCTTCTGAATTAGAGTTTCCCGAATTAACAGAAAGTCAGGCAGAAGCAGATGTAACAATAAGCTTTAGTAAAGTCGGTAGTTTTCCTAAAACTAAACAAGAAAATAATCTTCTTGTCGGAGAAGTACCAGAAGTAGGCGAATTTTTAATTCGTGATGGGCGAGAAATTGTAATTAATCCTTTACCAGGCGTTGATGAAGCTCTGCTTCGCATAGTAGTTTTGGGTCCTGTGCTTTGTGTATTATTGCGACAAAGAGGATTTTTAGTTTTACATGCTAGTTGTGTTGACATTAATAATAAAGGTGTCGCATTTATAGGTGGTTCTGGTTGGGGAAAGTCCACTTTGGTAACAACATTTCATACTCATGGCTACAATGTTTTAACAGACGATGTATTACCTATTAAAATTGAAAAAGATAAAGCTTTTGTTTTTCCTAGTTATCCTCAATTTAAACTTTGTAAAGATGCTGCAACTTCTTTAGGACAAAATACCAAAAGCTTATTACCTGTTTCTAAAAATTCATATAAAGTTGCTTATAAACTTTCTAGTGGTTTTCAAAAAGAACCGATTCAGCTACAACAACTTTATATACTAGGTAAAGGAGATGAACACAAAATTACTAGTGTAAAACAACAAGAAGCTTTTATAGAGCTTGTGCGTCATACTCGTGCTATTAACACAATTACCGAGGACAAATTTATTACTGAACATTTACAATATTGTAGCGAACTTATTAAAAGTGTGAGATTTTGTCGCTTTATTCGCAAGCCTTCTTTAGAAGATTTACCAAAACTTGTTAAGTTAGTTGAAGATGATATTGCAAAAATGAATGAAGAAGATAATAAGACGGATGCTGTGACGCCAATTATTAAAACTACATTTGATGCAAATAAAATTAACTTACAGGCATACGCGACTTAGATAATAACGAAGTATTTTTATTTCCCTTTTTAACTTCATTTCTCTATTTATGTTTTTAATTAAATTTCAACGATGCAAGTAGGCAAAAAATTTAAACTAAAAATTCAGAAAACTTTTCGCTTTGTGCCTGCATTGCGCTTAGTATGGCAAAGCAGTCCTAGATGGACGATAGCGCGCGTAGTTTTGCTAGTAATTCAAGGTGTATTACCCTTAGTCACAATTTATTTAGCAAAAATAATTGTAGATACAGTCGCTGCTAGTCTTAATGCTGTTGATAAAGCTGCAGCTTTTGAGCAAGTATTATTATTAGTTGCTGTAACTGGTGCTGTCACCCTGTTGTCAAGCTTCTGCAACTCTCTCACAGAACTTGTCAATACTGCCCATTCTCGACTGGTAACTGACTACATGCAGGGCATTATTAATGCCAAATCAGTTGAGGCAGACCTGGAATATTACGAGAATCCCCGTTACTACGATACACTACAGCGCGCGCAACAAGAAGCTCCTTACCGACCACCGCAAATTTTAAATCGTTTAGCGCAGGTAGGTCAGAGTAGTATTTCTTTAGTAGGAATGGTAGGGTTGCTGCTATCTTTACATTGGGGGATTGTTGGTATTTTGTTTCTTAGTGCTTTACCAGCAATGGTAGTAAAGGTAAAATATTCTGGTGTCATGTATCGTTGGCAGCGTAAAAAAACTCCTCAAGAAAGGCAAGCTATGTATTTAGCTTGGATGTTAACATCCGACCAGTTTGCTAAAGAAATTCGCCTGTTTAATTTAGGTTCTTATTTTAGTGAATGGTTTCTTCGTATACGACGACAAATATATAAAGAAAGTTTAAAAATTGATACTGGTAGGTCTATCGCAAATTTTGCGGCTCAAGCTGTAGCTGCAATTTTTCTGTTTGGTGTTTTTGCCTTTATTATTTATCAAACTATTCAAGGTGTCCTACGCTTGGGTGATTTAGTTTTATATTACCAAGCATTACAACGAGGACAAAATGACATTAAAAGCTTGCTGACTAGTGTATCAGCCCTATATGAAGACAATTTATTCCTTGCAAATCTCTATGAATTTCTCGACCTCAAACCTACATTAATTGAACCTTCACATCCTGTACCTCTTCCCCAACCAATGCAGGGTGGCATTATATTTAAAAATGTCAGTTTTCAATACTCTACTACTACTCGTGTGGCGCTAAAAGATATTAATTTGACTGTAAAGCCAGGAGAAGTGATAGCACTGGTAGGTGAAAATGGTTCTGGCAAAACGTCATTAATTAAGCTCCTTTGTCGATTATATGACCCGACAGCAGGTAGCATTACCATTGATGGAATTGATTTACGTGACTTTAAAATAGCAGATTTACGCCGAGAAGTTAGCGTGATTTTTCAAGATTATGCTAAATATCATTTCTCGGCACAAGATAATATTTGGATGGGTAATATTGATTTACCAGCGCAACGCGAAAGTATTATTAATGCAGCACGTCGAAGTGGCGCCGATGATGTGATTACAAAACTACCCCAAGGTTATGACACCATTTTAGGTAAATTATTTGACAAGGGCGAAGAATTAAGTATTGGTCAGTGGCAAAAAATCGCCTTAGCGCGCGCTTTTTTACGTGACTCTCAAGTCATCGTCCTCGATGAACCTACAAGTGCAATGGACCCAAAAGCTGAGTATGAAGTATTTGAAAAATTCCGTCAGTTAATCAAAAATCAGGCAGCAATTTTAATTAGCCATCGTCTATCAACAGTAAAAATGGCTGATAGAATTTACGTAATGTCAGCTGGCTCGATTGTAGAAAGTGGAACACATGAACAACTGATGAAATTGGGTGGAAGTTATGCATTCTTATTTGAAACCCAAGCGCAGCAATATCAACTCTAAGACACGCTATTAGTTCTACCGAGTGCGATGCGCGCGTATAAGTAAAATAACAGAATTTAAGCAGATGCTCCCCACTTAATAATTAATTATACATATACGACCCGTAAAGAAAAATGCCAAACCTACTAGGTCAAAATATTTCTAAAGAATTTGAGTTACTCGTCAGAAGCGCGCGTACATCTCGCGATGATGAATCTCTATATAGAATCAAAGATTTGCTCTTAAGTGATATTAACTGGGAGCAATTTGTGCAAATGGCAGTAAAGCATAAGGTAATGCCGCTTGTCCACACCAGCTTAAACACGATTGCGGGTGATGCAGCACCTCAAGAACTGCGAGAGACATTTCGCAGTCTTTTCCAAACAAATGCTCAACGACATTTATTTTTAACCGCAGAACTACTCAAAATCTTGGCATCACTCGAAGCCAATGGTATTACAGCCGTTCCTTACAAGGGTCCTGTACTGGCTAATTCGGTGTATGGAAATTTAGCGATGCGGCAAGGTGGGGATTTAGATATTATTGTACAACTACCTGATATCCTTAAAGTTAAGCAATTATTGCTTGATTTGGGATACAAACGCGAAGCAGAATTAACTGAAGCTCAAGAAATAGCGTATTTCAAATCTAAACGCGAGCATACTTATGACTTTATTGATTACGACAAAAAGGCTTTGATTGAAATTCACTGGAGAATAACCCCCAGATTTTCATCCTTCATCGAACCTAAACACTTTTGGAAGTACCTTAAACCATATACGTTTGCAGGTAGAACTGTAAATAGTTTACCACTCGATTACTGGTTGCCAATTTTATGCGTTCACGGTTCGCGACATTGTTGGGAACGCTTAGGCTGGATTTGTGATATTGCTGAATTAATTCGGCGCCATGATATAGATTGGGATAAAACGATTAGTTTTGCTTCTTCGTTAGGTTGTCGAAGAATGCTATTTCTTGGCTTATTCTTAGCTAGCGAGTTAATGGAAATTGTTTTACCTCAATTCGTATTGCAGCAAATTCAGGCTGAATCACAAATATCTACATTAGCTAATGAGGTTGGAACACAACTATTTAGACCAGAAAATGCATCTGCTAAGTTCATGGGTACTACATTTTACCACATTCAAGCTAGAGAGCGCTGGCAAGATAAAGCAATGTATTTACAATCATTTATTGATTGGTTGGTACATCCTGATAAATGGAATTGGAGTAATAGCTTGGAAGCCTAACAAAACTTTTCGTGATTTCAAAAATATCTAGGGGTAAAGGAAAGATAAACTATCCTTTGCCCCCTTTGTTGTATTAGCGTCGCTTGGTCGGCTTAACGTATAAAGGAGTACTCGCTACTTTAGGCTCAAAATCAGAAGATGGCGCCGAATCAGCAAAACGCGCGAGTCTACGGTTTTGTCGTTGATGCCATTGCAGTCCAATCATTAGTGCTACAGTTAGCGATTGACCGGGTTCTTCGACTTGAGTAAAAATGAAACCATAAACTAACATCGTTAACATTAACAGCTTGGAAAGGTCGTCTTTACAAAGACGCTGCCAAGTAACAGCAGCAAGAAAGCAATAAGCTCCTACACCTAAAAAGCCTAAGTCTCCCCACAAACCAACCCAGGTAAAAATAGGAGCAAACATTGATGACTCTAATACCAGCCAATTTGAATTTAATGCATTCCAAATTTCTTGCGTTGCTGGATGAATAGTGGGTTTTAATGGAGCTAATAAAGGTGCATAATCTCTGAGTATCCACCCTCCTACTCGTCCAACTGTGTGACCTGGTCCAAGACCAAACAACCAGTTCAAAGGAGTTTTAAAATATGAAATAATAATAGTAGCCCCTGCCATTTTGGCATTAACTGCTTCACCATCTGGTCCATACAGTTCAGTTCGGCCAAACCAGTATTTAAAAGCATCTAAACCTTTAAAGTCTACATTTTCAACTGCCCAAAGAAATGCTGTTAAAGACAGCGTAAAAGCAACAATATAAAATAGAAGTTTATCAATTTTATCATATTTTGTTAGTACTAATAGACCCCATGCAAGAACAAATACTATAAGTATTTGTTTAGAGTCAGAAACGAGTAGCTGGTAGAAAGATGCTAATAACCAAAATAATCGAAACCCTATAGAAACTTTTTTGGCATCAAATAAATAATATAAAGCAACAGCAATTGATACCGATACTGATACGTAATTGCCAGCACCTGTTAAATAAAATACTCCCTGAATATTATCTGCTAATGACATGCTAGTAACTCGAAGAATCCCAGTGATTAGCAGAAAATACTGAGCAATAGCTAAGACTAAATTAATCACCGCAGAAATTAAAAGCCAACTTCTTAACTTGGCAATATGAGCTTCAGATAATGGCAAACAAATGATTGCCAAAAGTAGCATATAAGGTTCAGTTAGCAGAACAAACTCTAAAAATACATTAATAACTCCTGCGCGATTTAAAAGCGCGCTGCCAAGGTTTGCGCCAAAAAATAGTAGACAACCTATAGTTATTTCCCATGTAATATTAATTTGCTTTTTGTTTTTAACCGTAGTTGTAAATATTGCCACTCCAAATGTGAATGGTACAATAAGAAAATGAACAAAGTTAATAGCAGAAGGAACACCAATAGTATCTAGAACCCGAGGATAAAAAACGCTAGCGAATGAAGCAATAATTAAGGTTAAGTTTTTTAAACTACCTTTCTTCTCTTCTACATGTAGTTGTTGATTCATAATTTAAATCTCCCCTAACCCCCCTTATCAAGAGGGGAAAAGATTTCTTTCTTAATTTGAGAGTAAAAATTTATATATTGCTTAGATAGCTGCACTTTTGAAAAACGATTATCAGCATCAACTATTTGAGTTGGTTGCGCTAATGAGTCAATTATAGCTTGTGATAAATTTTGGATACCATCCCCCTCTAGTTGAAAGTACGTACAAGACGAATTACCAATTTCTCGAAATATCGGAATATCTGAACATACTACTTTGGCGCCTACCGATAAGGCTTCAGCTAAAGGTAAACAGAAACCCTCGGTTGTAGAAGGTATAACCAACATCTGACAGTTTTTATACAACCAGCATAACTCTTCATCATCAATCGAAGCAAGCATTTCTACATGTGCTTCGAGCGATAATGCACTTATTAGCTGCTTGAGGTTTTCAGTCTCAGGTCCCGGACTACCAACAAGAATTAATTTTGTTGATTCATGTATTTGACTACTGGCTTTTAATAAGTGATATGATTTAATAATAATATCTAAATTTTTATTTTTACGATGTTGTGCAACCGCTAAAAAAAACGGTATATTAATAAGAGAATTTGTTGTATTTAAAGGATTTTTATCGCTGACATTACTAAAATCAGCTTCATTGTAAATGACAGTAGTAATTTTTTTATTATCTATGTTATGAAAGTATTGCTTTAGCGATTGATATGTAGTTTTAGACACGCATGATAAGCCATTGCTGTTATTGATACATATTTTGAGAAAAATTTGATTAAATATAACGTTTGGATAACCAAAATTTTCTGGAAACTCGTATGGGTAGAGGTCGTGAATTGTGGCAACTACAGGACAAGCAAAAAGTTGACGAATAACAGGAAGTGGGAATGATAAATGCACAATATCAGTATTAAGTTGTTTAGCTAGTTTCGGTAATGCAAATAAAAACCAAAGATTTCTAGATGAAGAAGTATTTTTTATATCTACGCTGATTAAATTAATTTTTTCTGATGAAAATTTAAATGATTGCTCAAAATATGATTTTTGCCATGCTCCAATTACTAAGCTAACTTTCGTAACTTTATCAGTATCAGCAAGACATTGAGCAAGATTAACCGCGTATCGGCAAACTCCTGTTGGTTTAGATGGTCGGTGTAAAGCAGCAATTAAAATATGCATATTACTAAAACTTACAAATACTGAGCAAAGCAGAGGACTTTTATGGTCAATTGAATGGGAATTGAAACCCCAACCATATGTCTTTGCCGCTTATTGACGGCGTTTTGTTAAACCCTATTGAGCAAGACAGGAGGCTTTGTGTAAAATAACTCTTTCCTTCTGTCTCAAGCCGAAGCCCGAAGAACGATAAATTATCCAAAAATAATCCTTAAGTAATCACTGCGAACTAATTCTGGCTCAAATACTTCCTCCATAATTTCTCGGCTTTTAAGCTTCATTGATTCAATCAGAGGTTTATCTTGAACTAATTGGTTAAGTTTATTTAATAAGTCTTCGCGTCCATCACATATATAACCATTCACACCGTTTTGTATTACCTCTGGGGCGCCTAAAGCATGTTTGGTTGTTAGAAGTGCAAGTCCAGAACATGCTGCCTCACCTAAAACTGAGGGGTAGGCATCACAGACTGTAGGAAGAACAAAAATATCGTGATTTTTAAATACTTCCGCATGTGCCTGTTCACCGTAGTTTAGATCAGTTTCCACTTTGATATTTGGATGAGCGCTAATTTTATCTTTAGTTACTAATGTTAGCTTTAAGTTGGGATAATTATTTTTTCTAAACCAATCAACTAAAACATCACCACCTTTGTAAGAAAGTCTGCCACCTACAAAAAGAATTCTTACTTCGTCATCTGTACGCTTGGGGCTAGGGGTAAACCATTTCAGATCAAAGTCAAATGGGACTTTTGCCTTTTTAAGCTTACTAGCTGAAACTTGGTAATCCTTTAATATTTGCTCTTGGACAGCATGAGTTAAACAAAGTATAGTTTTTTGTGAGTTCAGAACTGTTTTATGAATAAATGTTTGGAACCGAGAAGAAAATTTTTGATTTAAAATTGGTTCGTACAGCTTTCTTGTCCAGTCAGTAACTATATAGCTACTATTTTTTGGAATTGCGGGGTAGGCAAATAAAGCAGGAGTTACTCCCTGAAATAATACCTTTCTACCTTCTCGTTGAGCTTTTCTAACTACTTGCTGAAGATGATGTGAGTTGAGCAGCCTTTTAATAAAAATTTGAGCATAATCTAATTTAGAAGAAGTATGCTCTTTTGTTTGAGATTTGAAAGAATAAACCTGTAAATCTACATAATTATCAAATGTATTGATTAATCTTGTAGCATATGTGGTACTGCCCAAGTCTACTGGAAACGTTACAAGCAATAGTTTGTTTTTCATACAACACCTGTAGGTATTTTATAGGATGCAACTTCTTGATAAACCTGAGCTAGGTTTTTACCCTGAGCTTCTAAACTGTAAGTTTCTCTAACCAACTTCTGTCCCAATAGCCCCATTTGCAGCCTTAATTTCGAGTCAAAAGCAAGAGTCGCCATAGCTTTAGACAAACCATCTATTGCCTGCTCCGGATTTATTGCCGGAATTTTAAAACCTGTGTCTTTAGTTACTTGTACTGCGGGTCCTCCTAAATCAAGGCAAATTACCGGGCGCCCAGTTGCCATTGCTTCGATACATACCCATCCACCGGAATCATGTAGACTAGGATGAACTAGTGCGTGACATTGTCCAAGTTTTTCTAAAGTTTCCTCGCGCGTTAGTCTGCCCCAAAACTTAACTTTTTCAGCAATACCCAAGCTTTTGGCTAAGTCTTGGAGTCTTTGAAATTCTGGTCCATCACCAACAACCCAAAATTCTGCATTTGGGATATTCGATGCAGCAAAAGCGCGTATACCTAAATGAAAGCCTTTCCAGTGCAGCAATCTACCCATGCTGATAAATCTGACACGGGAAGCTTCAGGCATTTTATACTGGGTAAGATAAGTAATTTCTTCCTCAGTTAAACCTGACTCTGGAGTAATATGTACCTTGGATACTCCCATTTTATAGATTCGATTCGCCGTATCCTTGGTTGTGGCTCGAACTACAGCGCTGCGTTTAGCTGTAACATGTACAAATGGGTCTAGCTCTCCTATAAAACGTGCTAAGTCGCGCGCGGTTTCATAAACTTTTGCACGCAAACTAAAATCACGCCAAAAAGGCTTGGGAGTTGTTTCTCCACCACCGACTGGTCCCCAAACAAGAGGTACAGGCAATAAAGATAGAAAACAAGGGTTTGAATATTTGACAAACGTAACATGATGCATCAAGTCAAAGCCGATTTCGCTATGTAGGTGCCGTGCAACGAAGTAAGCTTGAATTTGCCACAGGTAGTAATGGATTTGCATGGCACCGTTGGAACCCAGGCGCCAGAGACCACCTAACAAAGGAATAGTAAAATAAACAAAATGTAGATTGGGCACTGGGTTGCGTGCAAGTTCAGCTTCAATTGCTTCCTTGCTTTCGTCTGGTCGCGTTAGAACCCAAACTTCGTGGTATTTAGCAGCTTCACGCGCGACGTTCCAACCAACACCACGTTCGGAACCTCTGCCTGGTTCACAGGAGTAGGCTGAAATAAGAATTTTCATGACCATAATAGATGTTAGGATTTACTAATTAAAATTGACTTATAGTGAATGCGATAAAAGTAATTCATTCGCGATTACTTTATATTCTGTTTACTTAATACATCTTCATAAATCTCAGCGAGCTGCTGTCCTGTCTTCTCCCAAGTAAATAATTTTGCTCTTTCAATTCCTTTTTCAACTAATTCTTGATAATAATTTGGGTTCGCTTGTATCTGACATACAGCATCCGCTATTGCTTGACTGTCTTGTGGGTTAACTAACACTCCTGCATTTCCGGCAACTTCTGGTAGAGCAGATGTATTAGAAGAAATGACTGGTGTACCGCAAGCCATAGCTTCTAAGATAGTTATTCCAAAGCCCTCATGTAAAGAAGGGGCGATCAGAATGTCAGCAGCGTTATATATTTCAACTAAACTTTCTTTTTCTGGTTTCCCTATATAACTAATAGTATTAGCCAATCCAAATTCCTGAATATACTTTTTCTGCTCGTCTGTAAAATCAGAACCACATTTTAAAAAGTGAATAGGCACATTTTTCTCGACTAAATGAGATACAGCCTGAAGAATTTTATCAATATTTTTACGTGGGTGGTTTGAACCAACATTTAACAGGCAAGTTTTATTTGCAGGAATATTGTATTTTTGTCGCAGTAACGTTATTTCAGATTTTGATAACTGCTGAAATGTAGAGTCAACGGCGTTAGGAGTGACAGAAATTTTCTGTGGTAGGATATCTAATAGTTCAGTTGTATCTTTTGCTGTAGTCGATGAAACTGAAACAATATGGTTAGCATGACGCATACCTTTCACAGCATGTAACCAAGCTGCTTTGCTAACAAATGGTAACTGCACTGAACCTTCAAGATTGTTCTTATAGTAAAAATTAACTAAATCGTGGCAGGTAACAACAGTAGGTTGAGATTTTTTGTTTAACCAATAAACAATATGCGCTTCGCTTGGGTCAATAATGTGAAATATGTCAGCTTTTTGCTGCTTAACAAGACGCGGAAAAGCCCAAAATCGTTCGTAATATTTTTGAACTCGCAGACTCAACGAGTGACTACGTCGGTCAAAATGACGAGGCACCAAATTAATAATTTCCCAGTTGGGACGCGCACTTCTCAAACCCGATATAATGCCATCAGCATAAACGTTCATACTGAATTCCTGCATTGTTCTAGCGATTACTACACGCATTGCTTGACCTCAGCTTTATTAAATTTAGGAATAACAAGTACTTTTTCCCAAAGGTCGATTGATCTTTGGGCGATTCGTTCGTGTGTGTAATGCTGTTGAACTCTAGCAATGCCGCCTAAACCTACAGATTGCCACCAATTTGGTTCCTGCATCATGCGTTCTATAATTGCTGCTAGTGCAGGTGCGTCATCTTCTGGAAACACTAAATCACTGCATCCAATCACATTGGGTATTTCACCTGATGATGAACCAATGACAGGCACACCCATTGCCATTGCTTCGATAAGTACGTGACCAAACTGTTCTTTCCAAGCAGGAGCCTGACGCGAAGGTAATACTAAAACATCAAAATTGCTAATCTCAGCAGGCGCCTGGTCGTGTCGGACTCCACCACGCCAAATAACTGAGTCAGCGATTTGCAGTTTTTGTGCTTCGTTTCGGAGCGCTTGTTCCACATAACCCGTGCCGCAGATTGTAATTTGACATTTCAAGCCTTTATCCTGAAGATGACGAACTGCGGCAAAAATAGTATCGACACCTTTTTCTGGTACCAACCGTCCCAAAAAGCCGATATTAAAGACTTTATTTTGTGTCTGTTTCGATTTAGGAGTAAACAACTGAGTATCAACTCCTATTTGGGGAATAATTTCCATTAACCCGGTGTAACCCCATTTACGCATCAAATTTGCTCCGTCATAATTACCGGGAAGCATTAATTTGACTGTATCCATAACAAAATTGCATACCCAACGACGTGGTGTTGGTAGAGTGCGATCCATATTTTCCCAGCCAAACAGCGCTAAGGGCTTACCAGTTAAACGGCTCCAAACCGCAAATTCCAAAGCACAAAGTGAAAACACTTCTTGTTCAACCTGGATAATATCGGGTTTAAAGTCGTTTACAACTTGCCAAATTCTTAAAGGGTTGAAAACGTAGGCGCCACCACGACCTGGAAATAATACAGGCGCCGTGTAAACTTTAATTTTAGGATAGGGTGTCTCAACTACAAATTGACGGTTCCATTCGAGTGCTTTCCAGTTACTTGGTACAAGTAAACCAACTTCTACTTTGCCAGTTTCTGCAATTGCATTTAGTTTACCTTGATTAACACCGACTACATAAGCTTGGCTTACAAAGAGTACACGTAAACTGGAACTAGCCATTGTAATTTTTCTCCTCTACAAAATTGAAGTAAGGCTGGTTGTGTTTGCTGCAGATGACACAAAAGTGTTTAATTAGTTTTGTCCATAACAATTCAAATAGCAGTGTAAATATGAGATTATTACTTACTCCATTTGGTTACCCATCTGAATAATTGTTTGAGTTTACTAGGACCATAGATTAAGTCAAAGAACATCTTAAAAATTTTGTCAGGCAAATATTCACCCCACTTAAAGAGTATTTTTTGAGCTAAAGACCAGTTTGCAAAATCTGGGTGATTCATTAATCGCTGATAAATTTCTCGACGTTCTGGATTATTTGTTGATTGGAAGCGAGATAATAAATATCTGTCGTGACAAACAGCAGCGCTATACTTTAAATCGGTAAGCTTCAGAGCGATTTGTTCTCCATATTTTTTTCTGAGAAACTCTTTTTGCTCTTGATGTATACGTTCTAAAGTATTCTGTTCTTTTTTGAGAAAATCTGCTGTTAAGCTTGTAAAACTTGTCGTATTAGCTCCATGCAGCCTAAATTTACTTAATGGTTCTGAAACCGAACCAATAACTGTAATAAATGGCGCACAGCGGAAAATTAAACTATCTGCATTCCTGACAAATTCCGGATTTAGTGGAAATATATTATCAGCTATCTCTCGACGTAGACAAAGAGCAGAAGCTGGTGGTATATTATAAACAAACCCACCATTTTCTAAAGCAGAGTTTCCCATCCAGCCATTAGCTAGACTTCTCAACATTGGTTTAGATTTTAGAGCTTGCCCCTGTCCATCAATTTGAATTACATTATGAATTACAAATCCCGAATTGAAATCGTTTTTAAATACTTGTAAAACTTTTTCTAATTTATTCTCTAGCCAGATATCATCTGCATCTAATATACAAACTATATCACCTCGGCTTTCTTGATAAGCCGTATTTAAAGCTTTAGCAACTCCACCATTTTCTTGACTAATAAGTTTAATTCGAGGGTCTTTAATCACATAAGTATTAATTACTTCACAAGAATTATCTTTGGAACCATCATCACATACAATAGCTTCAAAATGTGGGTAAGTTTGACGCAATACGCTATCTAATGCTTCGCCAATATATCTAACGTAGTTGTAGTTAGGAATTAAGATAGAGACCAGAGGATTTTCTGGCAGTGGAGAAAGCTCCAACGGTCTAAGTCCATCTGTCGCTAATTTATGCATATATATTCTCAATACAATGTTAAAATTGCTACTGATTATTTACGTAATTGGTATAATTTGAGCCTGTCCGTATACTCCCTTCATGGCTCAAATAGTTGTATCCGGATAAGATGTTACGGACAGGCAAGATAAATTATTTACTGCATTAGTGGCGCTACTTCTTTTTCAAACAAACTTAAAGCGCGCAATGCTGCTTGATCCATATCGTAGTACTTGTATTCCGCTAGGCGCCCGACAAATATTACAGAACCGTTAAGTTTTTCAGCTTCTTTCAAATAAAGGTCATAACGCTCACGGTTCTCTTCACGTGGGATAGGGTAGTAAGGGTCATTTACACCAGGTATGTAAGCTTGGGGATATTCCATCACCAAAGTTGTCTTAGGTGAAGTTTGTCCGGAAAGATACTTTTGTTCGGTAATACGGGTAATATCGTACTCATTAGGATAGTTGACTGTACCGACTTCTTGATAATGTTCTTGGTCTAATGTCTCAAAGTGGAAGCGCAAGCTACGGTAAGGTAACTCACCATGCATATAGTCAAAAAAGGTATCAACTGGTCCCGTATATACCATCCTGTCGAATTTAATATCGTTAATGACTTCACGATAATCGGCGTTTAGCAGTACTTTGATATTAGAGTGAGACAGCATCCGACGAAACATTTCTGTGTAACCGTGCTTTGGCATTGCTTGGTAAGGGTCTTGGAAATAGCGGTTATCACGACTGATATATACAGGAACTCGTCCGGTTACACCTCTATCTAATTCTTCGGGTTTTAAGTTCCACTGTTTAGTGGTATAGCGCAAGAAAACATTATCGTATATATAGTTTGCCAGAAACTCTAATTCCCCGTTAGCACTTTCGCGTAACTTTAAAATTGGCACTTTAACACCAAAGCCAAAGTTTTCTAAAAGCTTTTCCTCAAGTCTCTCAGCATAGCGCGGTGGAAAAAGTGCATACAGCGAATTGATATTAAAGGGAATTGGAACCTTTTTCCCCTCAATAACTCCTAATACATGGTGAAAGTAATGGCGCCACTCAGTAAACTGAGAAAGATAATCCCATATTTTCTTAGATTTGGTGTGGAAAATATGAGGACCATATTTATGTACTAAAATACCGTGTTCATTATAGTAATCGTAAGCATTACCACCAATATGGTCACGTCGCTCGATTATTAGGACTCGCTGTCCCAACTGTGACGCGATACGTTCAGCTAAAACACAACCGGAAAATCCGGCGCCGACTATTACCCAGTCAAATTTCATAATTTTGTGCTTCCTTGTAAGGATAGTTGAGGTTGTAAGGAAAGTTGAGAATATATTTCAGGTAAATACTCCTTCATTGCAGAAGCTTGAGGACCGAACGAAAAATGTCCTCCAAACACGTTATGAATAACAATCATTACTCTCGACTGTTGTATGCAATCTTTACATAACTGTGATTCATCTAAACCCAGCCCACCTTGTTTGAATGGGGTTCTGAAACCACCTATTTGTTCCCAGAACTCTCTTTCAAGCAGAATGGCGCCGATACTAAAGCGATGCGGGGATGCTGAGTATTGAAATTCTTTAGAACTAATGTACTGAGCGACTTCATCAAATGGCAAACTTTTTTTCCATAGCCATTTAGCAGCCTCACCATCATAAGAAGCCTTGGCGTTAGCACATGAATATTTGAGTTCGCCAAATTTAGCTTTGTACTCGTCCTTGGCGTTGATGAGTTCGAGAAATTTGATATACGAGTAGCCATTGACATTAAGTAAAGGCGCGCAAAACCCAATGTCATACAGACCTTCAGCTTTAACAGTTAAATAACCTTCGAGAAGTTTCTCGAAAAAGTTCTCAGATATAAAAACATCTTCGTCTATCTTATATATCCATTTTGCTTGAGTATGCTTGGCGATAGCCAAATTTTGGACGAGTGAAACTTTGTTAGATTTTGTATAGAGGTAAGACCAATTATTTACTGCTGCCATTTCAGCCAGTTCTTGGGAATGTAACCCAGACGAGAGAAGACACACATCAATATCCTGGGGGACAAACTTGGCTATTCTTGCTAAAGTTAGCGGATACAGAAAGCTTTTGTATCCAGCCAGGATAATCAACAGTTTATCTGAACCTTTACTTCTATCGATAAATGTATGGGCACCGCTAAAATTTAGCCATTGTGTCCAAGTTCTAAATAGCTCGGTGCTAGGGTTCGATATTATTTTATTCAGAGAGTTTTGTCTAATCATAATTTTTATTTTATGTCTTACATTGATTAACTAGCTTGAATGCTTCGAGTGCTGACTCGTATTAACTGCTTAAATCTTCCTACAAATACTCTTGTATTATGAGTAAAGTTTAATAAGCTTGAGTTAAGGATTAATCTATAAAGAAAATTACTTCTAACAAGCGAAGCAGGGAACCAAATGCCTTTAAATGGCTGCTTGCCAAAAAACAATAGCTTTAAACAACTAACCAAATTATAAGCAGGCGCCAGTGGATACAGAACCTTCTCACCTTGGTCATCGGCATTTAAAAATGAACCAAAAACTTTCGCTTCCAAAGGGGAAGGATAATAAATAAAAGATTCAATTAAAATATCAGCAACAGGTAAGAATAAGTCAGGAGAGAAAACTTCAGGATTGATATAAGTGGTAAACTGCTCTGCAAATTCAACTACCGCATCTTGAAGAGCGTATAATCCCCAATTAATAGCTGCTTGATTTTTTGGATAGCGCAAAACAGGAACATACTGGTTATTATGCTGCTCATAGCTCATTGTACCGCCGTGGTCTGCGGTTACAAAAAGCTCAAATACATGTCTATATTGTGAGATATGCTGACGATTAGCCTTGTCTATATTATAAAACGCTGATAAATTATCGCTTGAAAGTGCCTTACGTTTCTTTTCCAAAGCAAAGTAAAAACCTTGAACACCATTTTCTGGGTATATTCCAGCACTTATTAGCAAACTGCTAAATGAACGTTGCGCGCGTCCGACCCAACCAATATCAACAATAGCAAAGGGCAACCCATCATCTAATTGTTCTTGACGGAAGTAAGCGATTGCTTTTTCACGATAAGTTGCAGCAGTCGCCAATATTAAGTCTACAACTTCCTTTTCTACAAAAACTTGTTGAAGCTGATTGCGTTCTTCTCGGTTAAGGTTTTGATTCCACTTCGATTCTGCAAAACCGTAGCGAATTAATACAGAATGAATTTGTTGTGGCTTAATATTTACCCGTTCGCAAACCGAATTTATAGATAAAAATGTAGTGCCGTCTAAAATCCATTGCAGTTCAGCTTCACCAATTTCTTGAAGTGCAGGTGCGTGCCAAGCTTGCCGCGAACCATAGAAATAGCGGCAATCAATGTCATAACCCCAGTTACGACAAATCACTTGGGCGATTTTATTAAGGATTTGTCCATCTCTAGCAACAAAGTAAAGTCTTTTAATGCCTTTTTTTTGCGCTTCGACTAGACACCAGTAAACATAACCAAATAATACTGGCGCAATGACACTAGCAGATGTATCCCAAATTACTTGCTTATCTAGGGCGGTTTGTTTCGATTGTAAGCGAGTCAGTTTGCTAACTTCTGTAAGTTGCTCCCGAAACTGTAATGGCAGTTCTTCGTTATTGGCAATTAGCTGTTCATAACGATTTCGGTTTGCCTGAATTGCTGGCTTGATGTTAAATTGGTCAACTTTCTGCATCATGGGGCTTCATTCCTTCTTGATTAAACAGGTTCGCTGACTTGTTTTGAGAGAATAGTACGTCTTAATCGACTTCCTAAGACTCTAATATTGTGGGTCATACTAACGGCTTTTGAGTTGAGGAAGATTCTCAAGATTGGGTTGGTTCTTGCTAATGACGCGGGTAACCAAATATTTCCATGTGGATGCCTACCGCGAGTTATAAGTTTTATACAGTCAATCAAAGTATAAGCAGGCGCCAGTTCATAAAGAATTTTTTCGCCCTGGTCTTCAGCCATCAGGAAAGAACCGAACGTTTTTGCTTCTTGAATAGAAGGATTATTAACAAATTCTTCCATCAAAATATCAGTTGCCTTCAAAAATAGATCAACAGAACATTCTTGGGAGGTCAGATTTGAAGTAAACTGATTAGCAAATTCAACCGCAGCATCATGAAGCACATGTAGTCCCCAATTAATCGCCACTTCGTTTTTTTGGTACCGCAGAACAGGTAAGTATCTGTCACCGTCTCGGTCATATTCTTTTGTACCTCCATGATCTGCGGAGACAAAAAGCTCAAATAGGCATCTGTACTTGCAAATATTCGAGCGATTACCAACAGGTGCTTCACCATCGTAAAAGTAGGCTAATAACTGGTCTTTTGCAGAAGCTTTAAGCCGTTTTTCTAAAGCAAAGAAAAATCCATGAGTACCTGATTGAGGATAAAATCCGGCACTTTGTAGCACCTTGCTAAAAGAACGCAATGAACTGCCAGTCCAACCAACGTCAACTATTGCAAAAGGTAAACCATCATCTAATTCTTCTTGTCGAAAGTAACCAATTGCTTTCTCACGGTAAGTAGTTGCTGTTGCCAAGATTATATCTACAACTTCTTTTTCAGCAAAAGCACGTTTGAGTCGTGAGCGTTCTTCATTGTCAAGATTAAGATTCCACTTTGCTTTGTCGAAGCCATAGCGATTTAAAACATCTTGAATTTTCTGGGGTTGGATATTTACTCTTTCACAAACCGTATCAATCGATAAAAACGTGGTGTTATTAAAAATCCAGGTGAGTTCGGTTTCTCCAATTTCTTGAAGTGCAGGTGCGTTCCATGCCTGACGGGAACCATATAAATAACGACAATCTATATCATAGTTCCAATTTCGACATATAACTTGGGCAATTTTATGTAGAATTTGTCCATCTCTAGCGACAAAATAAAGCCTTTTAATCCCTCTTTTTTGTGCTGACTGTAAGCAAGAATAAACAAAACCAAATAAAATTGGTGCGATTGCGCTAGAAGTTGTATCCCAAATCACCTGTTTATGAAAATCGGTTTGTTCCGATTGCAAGCGAGTTAGTCTACTCATTCCAGCAAGTAGGGAACGAAACCGCAGCGGCAAACTTTGTTCGTCAGCAAGCAATTGTTCGTAGCGATTTAAGTGAGTTTGAGTAAACGGTTCAACCTTAACACCTTGTTTCTTCGGTTTTTTAATATCAGAGTTAAGATTGTCTCCAATATGTATTAAGTCATTGGCTTTTATAGATTCCTGCTTTAAGCAGTATGGAAACAACTCACCTGTTGCTTTACTTGCTCCTATTTCAGATGAAACATATAGCTCACTTTCTTTTGCCCAAGTATTATTTTTTACTAAAAAATCATGAATGACATTTTTAGGAAGATACATGTCAGACATATATATAATTCTAGCATTCTGCTTTTGGAGAGATTGTATTTTTTGCTGAATTTTTGGCACTGGTCGCAAACTAGCTGTTTCAAGTACAATCTCTTTTTCCATTATTTGCTTTAATTGCTCAGTTGACCAATTAAAATAAGATAGAAATTGTTTGTATATTTCTTCTAATGTTACCTCACCCTTTGGTGATGCTTTTCTCGCATTTGTTTCAGCGTCAATTCTCATCTGTTGCCAGGATTCTGGAGATACTTGAATTAACCCTTCCTGTTTAAGTTGGTTGCCTAGTTCCCAAAATAAATCTGTTGGCTTTGCCCAAATTCGCACTATCGCTGTTTCAAAGACATCAAAGGAATTAACTTTCTGTTTCATAATTTTTTTGTTTGGAGCTAATGGTAATTAAATAAGAGTGAGCTTAATTAATACTCAGTTTTTCTCTGATATATGCTCTTTATTAACCAAACATAGTGCTGATTGAGCTTTCTTGATGCAAGCGTAAAATAGCTTCCCCGAAAAAGTTAGCAACAGATACTATAGTTAATTGCGGAAAACGTTTATCCTCTGGAATTGGAATAGTATTTGTAACGATTACTTCTTCTAAGTAACCGCTTGATAAACGTTCAATCGCTGGTGGAGAAAAAACAGCATGGGTTGCACAAGCAAAAACTTGTCGCGCACCTTCTTTACGAAGTATTTTAGCTGCTTCCGTAATAGTTCCTGCGGTATCAATCATGTCATCGACAAGAATAGCAGTTTTGCCTTTTACATCACCAATTACATTCATGACCTCAGCACAATTATGAGCAGTACGACGCTTATCGACTATTGCCAGTGGTGCATCATTGAATTTTTTTGCAAATGCGCGCGCGCGTCCTACTCCACCAATATCGGGAGAAACAACAACAACGTCTCTTAGCTGTTTGCTTTGTAAATAATTAAGTAAAACTGGTGTACTGTAAATGTGATCCAGTGGTATATCAAAGAAGCCTTGAACTTGTGCTGAATGCAAATCCATAGCTAAAACGCGATTGGCGCCTGCTGTGGTGATTAGGTTTGCCATCAATTTAGCAGTTATTGACTCGCGTCCAGATACTTTACGGTCTGCTCTTGTATAACCCGAATAAGGTATTACCGCTGTGATCTGTCTTGCCGATGCTCGACGGCAAGCGTCAATCATAATCATGAGTTCCATTAAGCAATCGTTGACAGGACGAGATGTTGGTTGAATTAAATAAACATCTCCACCTCGTATCGATTCTTGAATTTGAACGTAAATTTCACCGTCAGCGAACTGTTTACGAATTGTTGGAATTAAACTAGTGCCGAGATAGTAGGCAATATCTTGAGCGAGCGCAGTATGAGCTGAACCAGAGATGAGGTATAGGCGATCGCTCCCGGATTTACTTATTGTGAGTGAAGTTGAAAGGGGTGCAGTTGCCGATAAAACCATACAATAATATCCTCAAATATTGTCTAAACTTTTAGTAGAGCTAGTTGTAAACATCTCAAGTAGAGTTAATTACACCCGTCTATTTTGCCTACGTAGTGCTTCGGACAGTCGTGCTTTCTTAAGTAACGCGCGTCACTAAAGCTTCTGCTTTTTCTTGATTATCAAACAACGGAAGATTTTGATATAGTCGCAGGTGCTTATCTATAAATGCTTCTTTAGAAAAATTATTTTCAATATCTTTTCTTGCCTGCTGCCCTATTATATTTAGATTCTCAGAAAGTAGTGCTTGACGCAGTGCTTGGTTTAATCCCGATTGATTGCCAGTTTCAACAAGAATTCCATTGTGTCCACTTTGAATCATTTCTGGGACACCCCCTGTTGCAAAACCTATAACACATGTTGATGCAGCCATTGCCTCTAAAATTGTTAATGGTAAGTTATCTGCTAAAGTACAAAACATTATTAAATCGCTTGCACAATAGACTAAGCCTAAATCATCTGGATTTGAAATAAAACCCGTCTCTTTAAACTCAAACCCATCCAAAGCCTGCCGTAATTCATCGTTACAAATTCCTACAACTATAATAAACGGTGACAAATCGCGCGCGTTCTTAATTGCTGAAATTGCATATTTAACACCCTTACGTGGGTCATGAAGTACATGCGCTGAAAGAGTTATAACTTTACGGTTTTCTGGAATTCCTAAACGGATTTTCGCTTCTACCTTACTTATATTAGGAAAAGGCTTAAGATCAATACTATTTGAAATTAATGCTGGTTGCAGTTTAAACTCTAGTGCTTTTTGAGCTTCTTGTAACATCCAACGACTAGGGAATATATATTTAATGCTGAATTGACTTGCAACCCATCGCTTAACAGCTTGAATTTCTTTTGTATGATCAGGAATTTTATTCTGATTCCTGCCTATGGGTAATTGCGGACACTGATGACAATTGCTGGTAAACTTATCGCAATCCATAGGATACAAGCAGCCACCAGTAAAAGCAGAACAGTCATGTATTGTAAAAAAAGTAGGTTTACGTCGAGAAGTTAAAGCTAAAGTCAGCGGAGATATTGCTGTATATAAATCATGAAAATGAATAACATCATATTTATCAATGAATTGATCTCCATTCACTAAATACTCAATAGGCAGAATTTCAGGAAAGCCTAATTTATAAGTAGTCTTATGAATTTTTCTACAAATTTTGAGTTTAAGATGTTCTCCGTAAAGATTATGCTGAAATGAAACAGGCTCTTTACAATTCATTGCCACAAAATGATCTGTCTCATGTCCCGCTTCATTTAACCAAGTTGCTAAATCTTCAGCCACTCTGCTTGCTCCACCGCCATTTCTATCTGATTTACTAATAACAGCTATTTTCATATATCAAAGATAATTATTAGATTTAAATTTATTTAGCTAGCGCTATATATTTTTTAAAGTTTAAACAATTCCAAAGTTGAGTCAGTTGAACCAGCGTCTATGATGAAATGTTCAACGTCACGGGAGGTTTCAATTATAACTTTAATACAGGGGATATTTATATGCTGAGATTACATATGCTATTTTCATATTGTTGATTTATGTTACAAATTAGGTAATAAAAGCACTACTGGTTTCAATCCTCACTGCAAACAGCAGTTAATTGCGTTTAAATTAATTCTGCAATGATGGAATAGAGAGCGACTTTTTTAAAATAGATTTCAAGATTCTCAATGATACGCTCAAGATATTCTTAATTGAGAAAAATGATGGAGTTAATCGCAATACCCAAATTGCGTGTAATAGGGCTGACTGATAGTATCCGCTACCAATTAATTTGCGACTGAAAAAATAACTTTGAGAGCTTAACGAATGATTCACAAAGTCTTGAATTTCTCTTCTTTCTTTAGGCTCACTAAATCTAGATTGTATTATTTGCGATGCTGCCAAACAGTCAGTTACAGAAACTCCTGTAAGTACCAGTCTACTTGTCTCTGATTTAGAATGCTCACGGAATAAAGAATAGGGTCTGTTTACATAAGCTAATTTGACGGATGCTGCCAATCGTGTCCACATTTCCCAATCAGGTGTGAACACAAGATCAGAAGTAAATCCTCCTAACTTTTCGTATGCTTGACGAGCTACAACTATTCCTGGTGTATAAATTGGGTTTCCTCTAGAAAGCACCCAAAGTGCATTATCCAGTAAGCCATCAGAGTCTTGAAGCGGAGTTGATACACCGATCCACTGATTCTTTTCATTAATATTAACTGACTGTCCTAGCACCACTTGGCACTTATAAGTTTCTATATAACGACGGTAAACTTCATAAAAATTAGGCATAACTAAGTCGTCATCGCTTAAAATATGAACCCAATAACCACAAGCACGAGCAATACATGTGTTCCAATTAGCATAAATACCGACATTTTTGGGTTGACGGTAGAAAGAAACTCTACCCTGACCAACTTCCTTAACAATAGCTTCAATGTTTTCACTAATTTCGTTTGGTGAACAATCATCTACTACCTCTATCTGCATTTCCGAAGGCTTAAATCCCTGCTCCAGAATACTTCTAAGAGCCTGTGCTAAATATTCTGTACGGTTGTAACTTGTAATCATAACCGACCAGAATGGTCTAATAATCCCTTCTGAAATAGGGTCAATATTTGGAATCCGAATGTGTTGAGAAGGAGCTTGAGGTAAGCTTTGCACTATATTCATATTTTGCTTATTTGCTGTTAAAATTACTCTGTTTAATAACAAAGATAGACTGTGATTAATAACGTTATATCAACTTTAGGAGCCAAGCACCAACTCTAAATTTATTTGCCAGCTAGGCAAAACTAATCTAAACGTATGAGAAATTTTTTGAGTATCTAATGATGAATAAGCTGGTCTTTTCGCTGGTGTAGGATACTGTTCTGAAGGAATTGCAAGCAATTTTTTTAGTTTCTGTTTGCTGGAGTTGGGGTCATGTTCAAAAATTGCTTTGGCAAAGTTATACCAACTCGTTTGACCAGTAGCTGTTAGATGATATATTCCACTTTTACTGCTTAAAAAACAATTTAGACCCTGCGTTCCTTGAGATAGAATTTGTGCTGTAGATTCAGCTATCATCCGGCTCCAGGTTGGCGCTCCTACTTGGTCATTTACAACTTTTAGCTCTTCACGTTCTCGTGCCAATTTCAGCATCGTTAGCAGAAAATTTTTCCCTCTTAAGCCATAGACCCAACTAGTTCGTAGTATTAGATGGGGTACACCAACTGCTTGAATTGCCTGTTCTCCCGCTAGCTTTGTTTTACCATAAATATTTTGCGGGTCAGGTACATCTTGTTCTGTATACGGTATTGCTTGAGTACCGTTAAAAACGTAATCCGTTGAGTAATGAATAATTCCCGCACCCAAAAGCTTGGCTTCTTCAGCAATTATACCTGGTGCCACTCCATTTACAGCCATTGCTAATTCTGGTTCGGCTTCTGCTTTATCAACAGTAGTATATGCAGCCGGATTAACAATTAAGTTGGGTTTAACTTCACGAATTACTGCACGAATTGTCTCCGGTGCAGATAAATCCATCCGCAAACTAGGGGAAGTTGCTTCACGTCCAGCACAAATTACTTCACCAAGAGTCATCAAGCTACGTTGCAATTCCCAACCAACTTGACCAGTACTACCTGTTAAAAGTATCTTCATGCGTATACCTCCGCATTTTTGAGTAGATTACCCGCTTGGTCTTTGCCAGAAAGAATGGCTTGATCTTCAAGGTTCCATGCAATACCAATATCTTGGTCATTCCATAAAATGCAGCGTTCGTACTGAGGTGCATAGTAGTTAGTTGTCTTATAAAGTACTTCTGCATATTCGGAAAGTACCAAGAACCCATGTGCGAAACCAGGAGGAACCCAAATCTGATGCTTGTTTTGCGCGCTTAATTTTACGCCTACCCATTGCCCAAAGTATTTAGAACTACGCCGTATATCTACAGCGACATCAAATATTTCGCCTAAGCTAACTCGCACCAATTTACCTTGAGGCTGTTGAATTTGGTAGTGTAAACCGCGCAATACATTCTTCGCTGAACGCGAATGGTTATCCTGTACAAAGCGTGCGGAAATATTTGCTTTTTCTTGAAACGCGCGTTCGTTAAAACTTTCTAAGAAAAAGCCACGTTCATCTTCAAACACGCACGGTTCGATAACCAGTACATCAGGAATTTCAGTTTCAATTATCTTCACGTTTATATATCCTCGTTAAAAACATTACTTAGTAGCTATTTCAACAATCGGTAATACTACCTGATGATAATGCTGTATTTGATTAGAATGACTCTCAGAGTTGAGAATATCCATCAAATAGCGACCATAGGTACTTTTTGCTAATGGTTTTGCTAGTTGATAAAGTTGTTCGGCGCCAATATATCCTTGACGGTAGGCGATTTCTTCAACGCAAGCTATTTTAAAACCTTGGCGTTGTTCCAAGGTTTGAATAAAGCTAGCAGCTTGGTGTAACGACTCGTGAGTACCAGTATCTAACCAAGCGTAACCTCGACCTAAAAGTTCCACTTTTAGCTGTTTTTGGTTAAGATAAATTCGACTCAAGTCAGTAATTTCAAGTTCACCACGCGCGGAAGGTTTAAGCTGCGACGCAATTTCTACTACCTGAGAGTCATAAAAGTAAATACCTGGTACAGCATAATTAGATTTAGGAGCTATTGGTTTTTCCTCAAGACTTACTACCCGTCCAGTATTATCAAATTCGACGACACCGTAATGCTCAGGTTCAGCAACTCGATAGCCAAAAATCAGGGCGCCATCATGTAACTTAGATGCACGGTTAAGCACATCAACCAAACCGTGCCCATAAAATAAGTTGTCACCAAGTACTAGGCAAACAGGGTCATTACCGATAAAATCTTTTCCTAAAATAAAAGCCTGTGCCAAACCATCAGGACTTGGTTGCTCAACATAGCTAAACTCCAAACCCCACTGACTGCCATCTCCCAACAATTGCTGAAATAGGGGTAAATGAGCAGGTGTCGAAATAATCAAAATTTCACGAATCCCCGCCAACATCAAAGTTGACAAAGGATAATAAATCATTGGTTTATCGTACACAGGCATCAACTGCTTACTTACTACCTGTGTCAATGGATACAACCTCGTCCCAGAACCGCCAGCTAAAATAATACCTTTCATACTTCACTCCTTAATTATCTTACACGCCTTGGATTGAAATCCAAGGCTGATAGCGCAAGTCCATTAAAATGGACTAAGGTTTATAAAATTTATACCAGGCGGTTATTGTAGCACCAGCTTTCTATCGCCATAGTTTTGTGCAATCCAGTTTTGGTAATTGCCCGATTGGACTTGTTCAATCCAATTAGGATTATTTAAATACCACTGAATCGTCTTTAATAAACCACTCTCAAAACTCTCCTTTGGTTCCCAACCCAAATCGCGCTTAATTTTACTACAATCAATCGCGTACCTGCGGTCATGACCAGGACGATCTTTCACAAAAGTTACCAGCGAAGAACGAGACAAACCAGGTTGAGGAGCTAATTCATCAAGAATTTCACAAATCTTCCCAACAACCGTTACATTATTTTGCTCGTTATTTCCACCAACGTTATAGGTTTCTCCAACCTGACTTTGTTGCAAAACTAAGTAAATGGCATCGCAGTGGTCTTCAACATACAACCAGTCGCGGACATTTTGTCCATCCCCATAAATTGGTAAAGGCTTACCATTTAGTGCATTCAGAATCATCAAGGGAATTAGTTTCTCTGGAAACTGGCACGGACCGTAGTTATTCGAGCAATTGGTTGTTAAAGTAGGTAAGCCGTAGGTATGATAATACGCGCGCACCAAATGGTCAGAACTAGCTTTCGACGCTGCATACGGACTATTGGGTGCATAAGGTGTATCTTCACGGAAAGCTGGGTCAGTTGGACTTAGGGAACCGTAAACTTCATCGGTTGAAACATGTAAAAAGCGGAAAGACGCGCGTTTTTCAGGCGATAATTTTTGCCAGTAAGCCTTGCTTGCTTCGAGAAGTTGAAAAGTTCCGACTACGTTGGTTTGAATAAAATCCATTGGGCTGAGGATTGAGCGGTCAACGTGGCTTTCCGCTGCAAAGTTAATAATTGCGTCAGGTTGGTACTGTTCTAAGAGATTCTGTATTAGCTCAATATCACCAATATCTCCACGGATAAAATGATATCCTGGGTCATTCTCTAATTCCGCGAGCGTTTGCGAATTGCTGGCGTAGGTTAACTTATCCAGGTTGATAATGTTCGCCCACTGTTCTTTTCTCGCTTTGAGAATGAAGTTAGAACCGATAAAACCAATTCCACCTGTAACCATGAATGTTTGCATCTTTTTATTCTCCGCCAATCCTAATTCAATAAATGTACTATAAACTTGCTAGTAAATCATAAAATTTTAAAATATTTACTTGACATCTTAAATCATTATTGCTCAATATGGGCTAACTAACGGATGAAAAAAATGACGACTTAATAACAGTTTCATTACTTTATTTCGAGAACCTAAATATCTAAAGATTTTATACTTACTAAGAACCATTACGGCAGTGCAAGTTGTTTGTACGTAGCAAAAATTGAATTGTGAACACCATTTTTCATAAAACTTTGTTTGTGCTTTATAAAATGCTTGGCTAAAATTACCTGAGCTTAGATGTGTAAGATGAAAATTAATGACATAGCACGAGTAGCCCTTAACTATCGCATTAAGACATAGGTCAGTTGCATAGAAGTGAAAACCATCTAATTCTTGAGAACATTTAATGTTTGCAGAGGTCTTTACTACAAAGAAATTCTCATCTAGTGAGTGAACTTTATGAGGGAAATCCCCAGTCCAATTAGGTGTGCAAGGGTCTGTTATTTTTGCAACAATTTCATAGTTTTTGTTTAAACCTGCGTTTCCTGCAATCGCCCATTTAGAGTCTAACTTTTCTAACTCTTCAATAACCTTTATAAGACTATTAAATCCGTCACCTTGATTTATAATTACATCTTGGTGACAAAAGACTATATATGGTTCTAGTGTATCAGATTTAATTTGGTTAAATGTTTCATAAGGTTCATAAACATTACCATTAGAATTATCAAACAGAGAATATCTGCATCTATTCTCATCAAATCCAGCTTCAATAAAAGAAGCCTTCATTTCGTCATATTGCTTTAATTTATTTGCAATGGTACAAATATGGAATGACTTGGTATTCATAATTAAAGAAGCTTATACTTTAGATAATATCTATACTTTGTGCATTTTCATCTCTTGTTTAGTATTCCAATTTAAAATTGGCCTAACAATTCCCGGAAATCCTAAAGCATAATTTCCTCTTGCAGAGCTACCATCCATTGGATCGAAAACATTAAATGCAACTGCATCAAGTTCATGAAAATGAACCATGAATGGGTCTTGCTCAATAATAGCAACGCTTACAATTATGCTTCCTTCTGCTAAAAAATTGCCAGGTACCCACATTGTGGAAGAATACTGACCTTTTTGACGGGGTTTATTTCTTAACTCGGAAACATTATCATGGGAACTTAGAATATGAATTCCTGTTTCATTAAACAAATTAATTGAATGCGTAAAGGTTTGGTTATCTTTCAAAACCTCATAAGTCATTGTAATACCTACAGGTTTTGTAATATTAAAGCTTTCACCAACTTTGCCATTCTCATCGTGAACATTAACTTCAACTAGACGCACGACATCACTACCTGGCGCCCGCTTAATGTCATCCCATTTACGTCTAGCAGTGGTGCCGAAATCTGATTTTAGATAAGCACTAATTACTTTATCTGTTGCACCTGCCATTTGTACTGTTCCTTGTTTAAGAAGAACAGCAGTATTGCACAATCTTGTAACAGTTTCCATACTGTGGCTGACAAATAATACTGTTCGCCCTTCACTCGCAACATCTTCCATCTTACCCAAACATTTCTTTTGGAAAGTGCTATCTCCTACCGCTAATACTTCATCAACAATGAGAATTTCTGGTTCTAAGTGAGCGGCGACTGCAAAAGCCAATCGTACATACATCCCAGAAGAATAGCGTTTAACAGGAGTATCTAAAAACTTTTCAATTTCTGCAAAGGCAACAATTTCATCAAATTTGTTTTGAATTTCTACCTTGCTCATCCCTAAAATTGCACCGTTGAGAAAGATATTCTCTCTACCTGTCAACTCTGGGTGAAAACCTGTACCTACTTCTAACAAACTGGCGACTCGTCCTTTTATCTTAATTGAACCGCTTGTCGGCTCGGTGATTCGACTAAGAACTTTGAGCAGAGTTGATTTGCCGGCGCCATTTCGTCCAATAATACCAACTCTATCGCCTTGCTTAATGTCAAACGATACATCCTTAAGCGCCCAAAATTCCTCAGTGTTATGTTTTGCTTCTTTCTTAGCGCGCGGGTTTAAAGCCTTCACAAACGATTGTGTCGCATTAGTCATGGCGCCGCGAAATGTTTTGTAGCTCTCTTCTTTATGTGATAAAACGTACTTCTTACTTAAGTTCTCAACCCGGATGACAGTATCCGACATCTGTTACACTCCTATCTAAACTACCTACTTGTAAGGGCGGGTTAATAAATATCCTAAAACTGTACTAAATATCTGGTAAACCCGCCCTTAAATCACATCTGCAAACGTCCGCTCCATCCTGCGGAAGTACCAAATCCCACTGAAGAGCAGCAAAATCACAAAACCCAGCGATAATAGAAACCCAGGCATGTATATCTGCGATTCACCACCTAGTATTGCCCATCGGAAACCATCTATTACTCCCACCATTGGATTCAGCGAATATATTAGACGTATTTGTTCTGAAAACCTTTGCTCAATCACCTTACTACTAAATCCTACAGGTGAGACATACAATCCAAACTGAACAATAAACGGAACCACGTAGCGAAAGTCTCTATATTCTACAGTTAACGCAGCTAACCATAACCCGGCGCCTATCGATGCAGCAAACGCGATTGCTATAAATATTGGCAGTGTTAGAATCCGCCAATCGGGTACATAATTATAGTACGCCATTAACCCTAGCAAAATCATCCCCGAAATCAGAAAGTCTACAAAGCTAACAATGACTGCACTCGTGGGTACAATTAAACGCGGAAAGTAAACTTTAGCAAGTAAGTTAGCATTATTTACCAAGCTGTTGCTGCACTCACTCAAGGCGCCTGAGAAAAACTGCCAAGGTAGCAGTGCGGCAAAAACCATGATTGGATATGGTGTATTACCTTCGGGTGGTAATTTAGCTAAACTTCCAAATACGAATGTGAACACCACCATCGTTAGAAATGGACGAATTAGTGCCCATGCCATCCCAATCACTGTTTGCTTATAGCGTACTAATATATCGCGCCAAGCTAAAAAGTAGAACAACTCCCTGTATTTCCACAGGTCTCGCCAATATTGCCCCTCTGTTTTTCCCGCCTCAATTACGAGTTCTTTACTATTCATTTATTTACCTGTTTACAGCACTTATTTTGACTACGACCTGTGATTTTATACTTTGCCATATTGTCTATCACTTCCTTCATCACTGTGAATGCACTGTCAGGAAATATACTTAATATTTTTTAATTTATTTTCTGCTTCTCTGAATCTCCTTGATTTTGCTACTAAACACCATTTATAGTACGCCAACAACTATTAATGTTATGTTATATAAAATACTAATGACGTATTATTAGTTATATTTATTGGTAAAAATTCTTACCACGCTTATAGCCCTATAAACCGGGTTTATACGCAAAATTGTCGCTTTAATTACAAGATGTCACAAAGAAACCCGGTTTCTGACTTTTCGTAACAATTCTGTCACAATTATTTGGCAATTTGGCAACTATTCCCAATATCTTTAAATTAAAATACCTATAAGTTATGCAAAACTTTTTTTAAAAACCCGTTAAAACACTGATGCTACCTAGAAATAATTCCGGTAGCTAGTTTAAATATGCCTTATTTATTTTAAGAAGATTCTATAAAGTTTATAATTTTATCCGGATATGTATAAAGTATATCCGGATACATAATACTTAGTCATAGCTAATCAAGACGCTAATGTCACACGCTTTAACACAGCAGTCCACATATCCGATGGATGGGAGTAATACTCGATTTGCTCGACTTGATAATGATAAATCTCGGCGCCGTTTTGTAAAGTAATAAAATCGCCAACTGCAACACCTTTGCCTTGTGCTGTCATGTAACCCTTGGTATCGTCGTCTATTGGTTCAAATACATAGTCCTGACCAGATACCTGCCTAGTATAGTCATATGTCTTTTGTTTCTTGACTTTCAGCTTGGCTACAAGAAAATTTAATAGCCCCCAAATATTAGTAAAATTTATACCCAATTTAGAAGACAACATGACTAGGCGATGTAAAGTGTACTTTATTGAGATGGCTTTTGGCTCAGTCCAGCATAACCTCTCTATATTTATTTTGGTTCGGCACAATCCACTAGATATGCCAACTTGCCAATTTTACCTGCTTAACGTTCCTAAAAAAGCCAAGTTACACACAAGTCTCTTATCTGACGGGGAATTTAGCGACAGCCAGAAATGTCTAGAAAAACACAGCACAAAAAATTGGGCAAAAAGTACTTGACATTACTGGCGACTGCTACTATATTAAGTAATGTCAATGCAATGAGGCGTCGCCAAGTGGTAAGGCATCGGGTTTTGGTCCCGACATCCCTAGGTTCGAATCCTAGCGCCTCAGTATTAAAAGGGTAGCTAAACAGCTGCCCTTTTTTATTGTTTATATGTAGAGACGTTATATGTAACATCTCTCAATTTTAAAATTTAAGTAAAGCGTTCACCTAACTTTATTATGGGTCGCAAATAATTCAAGTTTATTTAGCCTCAGCTGTCTATATTGGGCAGCAATGTCTTCACTTTTATGGGAATGATGCTGTAAAAGTTTAATCCTAGAAACCCGGTTTCTGCTATACTGAGTAATATTAAAAACATTAATTAAGTACTTAAAAGTAAAATTTTTGTCCAAGTCCAATTATCCGGAAAAGTTCTGTAAAAATTGTATACATAAAAAAGTCAGGGTATTCAAGTAAGTAAAGTTACTTATTTATATTTGTTGGTAGATTAAAATATGAGGCTGACCTTGTTTAAATACAGGTGTTAGGAAGCTGCTGTGTTCTCGATGGAGATGGCAGTATGTAAGTATAAAAGTATATTTTTTGTTTATATATTGAAAACCTTTCGTAAATATTTCCTGCGTAGTGCTAATGTAGTAATAATGCATCTCCCAAATATCACTATATATTTTTGATACTCAATGGCGTTGAAGGCTCACAAGTAGGTTGCAATCATCCTACGTAGCTCTTTACTCTTCGCTGACCGCGCACATAATTGTCAGTCATTTACTGGGTGCATCGTCAACCCTGCAAATAAATCACTGCTCGTGTGAAATTACCCTAAAAAAACTAATAGTAATATTGACGAACGCTATGCTGAAGTCAGAAAAACATTCTCAATTGCAGATAAAAGCAAATGCTACCCAGTTAAGTGATACTGATGAAGGTGGATTGAATCTGAGTCAAGTCGCTGCGGCATTACGCCGTCGGGCAGTATTAATTGCCGGATTCACTGGTATTGTTGCTGCTGGCGCCGTTCTTAAAGCCGAATCTGACCCTCCAGTTTTTTACGGTCAGTTCGAGATTTTGACCAAACCTGTAACTGGCGAGTCTAAAGCTATTGCTAGCATTCCAGAAACGATTGGCGCCCAAAATATCTCGTCACCTGAAAGCGAAAACATTACTACAACGGTAAAAGTTCTACAAAGTCCTCGCTTACTGGCGCCGATTGTAAAAAAATTACAGCCTAAATATCCAGATTTAACTTATAAACAGCTAGAGCGGGATTTAGATGTTTTACCTGCCCAGCCAAACGTATTGAAAGTTGGATACACAAATGAGAATGAACAGCAGGTCAAAGATGTATTGCAAGCTTTATCAAAATCTTACTTAGACTACAGTTTAGCTGAACGTCAAGAAGATATAAATCAAGCCATCAAGTTTGTTCAGGACACGTTCAGGAAAGGGCAAATTCAACAGAATGTTGAGAAATGGCAAGATAAACTGCGGGTTTTACGTCAAAAAAATGATTTAGTCGAACCTGCACAAAAAGCTCAACAAGTTTCTGCTTTAATCGCGAATCTCACACAAGAACGTATAGAAACGCGAGTACAGCACGAGCAAATGACTGCTAAGTACGAAGAATTAAAAAGTGAGCTAGCACAACAACCTGCTGAACGTGCGGGTAATTCAATTTTGAGTGAAAATGTTCGCTACCAAAAGATTTTAGACCAAATTCAAGAAGCTGATATTCTAATCAAAAAAGAATCTGCACGATTTACTTCTGAAAATCCAACTATACAAACGTTGGAGGAAAAAAAGAAGAATTTGCTGCCATTGCTGCAAGCAGAAGAAGCACGAGTACAGCGCGATTTTGTAAGTCGCATCAACGAACTGGTCGCACGCGATTTATCTTTAGCAGAGAAAATTGACCGTTCTAATGAAGAATTGCGAAAGTTAGCAATAGTTAGTCGCGACTACGATTATATTCAACAACAGATAAAAATTGCGACCGAAAATTATGGACAGTTCATTGCTAAACAACAAGCATTAGAAATCGAGAAAACCCAAAAAATTCAACCGTGGAAATTACTTGATGAACAGCTAACTGATGCCAGAAAGCCATCAGCACTTGTTGATAGTGCAAAGCGGAACTTGCTACTAGGAGGAATGCTTGGACTACTCTTGGGTGCTGGTGCAGCGCTTGTAGTTGATAAACTTAGCAACGTCTTCTACACATCTAAAGATGTTAAAGATGCAACATATCTACCACTATTAGGCACAATTCCATTACGAAAAGAACTGGCAGTTTCTTTACACGACAGCGGTCATCAAAAGCCAAATATTGCAGCTTTCTTTGAAGTCTTTCGTTCGCTTTACACAAATATCCTGTTGTTGGGTTCAGATACACAAATTCGTTCACTTGTAATTAGTTCTGCCACACCAGGAGACGGTAAATCAACAGTAGCTTTATATTTAGCTTTAGCTGCGGCGGCAATGGGACATCGAGTTTTACTAGTCGATGCTAACTTACGCTGTCCAACACTGCACAAGCGGGTTGGAGTCATGAACATTCAAGGACTAACCGATGTTATCGCTTCTGACTTAGACTGGAGTAACGTTATCGAGCGCTCACCTTTTGAAGACAACCTTTATGTCCTCAGCGCAGGTCCTATTCCACCTGACCCAGTTCGCTTACTTGCCTCACAAAAAATGCAGGACTTGATGAGCGACCTGCAAAATAGTTTCGATTTTGTAATTTATGATACTCCGCCTATACTTGGATTCGCTGATGCCAATTTGTTAGCAGCCAATACAAACGGTATGATACTAGTTGCAGGATTAGGTAAACTCAAACGCACTATATTCCAACAAGCCTTAGAAGAACTTCAAGTTTCCGGAACTCCTGTTTTAGGCTTCATAGCAAATAAATCAAAAGAAGCGGCGCCTGCTTCTCATACGTACTATCAACAATATTACAAAGAGAGAATGAGCGCAGAACGCATCGAAGTCGAAGAATTGCAAGAAACCAATTCATCAATCATTCGCAAAGTTCGAGGAAAGTAGAACTAAAACTTATGAGTAGAGACGCGATGTTCCTCGCGTCTCTACTTTATTTATCTGGCGATTTTAGCGCTTTATCAAGAACTTGACGGGCGCCTTCAGCTTTCGCACGTGCTTCTTGATAGCGAAGATTAGCTTGAGCAAAGGTCTTTAAAACTTTAAACCCTTCCTTTAAGCGAGTAATTTCTTCCTCACTTACAGATTCGTCTGTAAAAAGAACATCGACTGCTTTACGAATGTCTAAAGCTTCCGAGCGCGACTCTTGAACTTTTAACTTCAGCGTCGCTAGGTTGCTAAGAACCTGAACTGCTTGTGTCACAGCGTCTTCGTCACCAGCATTATCAATGCTCGTTTCCTTTACTTCGATTAATTGTTGAGGCCCAAATCCTTCGTCTAAGTCGGTAGGCAATTTACCTGAGTCCATGAGTTCCATCAACTGATCCATTGCTTTATCACGGGCTTTGGCAGAATCTTTACCAGAAACTGTAAGAATAATATCTGGGCTTTGAGCAAGAGTATACTGAACCATAAATCAGGCAAAACTAATTGCAGCTATTTTTAGCTGAGGTACCTCATTTTAACTTAAAATGCCGCAATTAGAATGGAAATTTGATCCCCCCAACCCCCCTTGATAAGGGTGGCTAAGATTTTGTCTATATATAACTATGTAGCTAAGATTATTATCTTCTTTCTTGTTCCCCCCTTATTAAGGGGGGTAGTGGGGGGATCAAAAAGCGCGATAATCATAAAAGCTTGGTTTAAAAAGGGAAGACAACATGTCATGTATCGAATTAACTGTATTCTCAACTCTGGAAGCAGTTGACTGGGTTTGCACATTACTTGCATCAACTAACTACACAAGTGACATTAGTGTTAATAAATATACTAGTACTGAAGAAAGTCGGCGCCAAAATAATTGGACACACACAATTAATTTCTATTTACCCAACAACACCCAAGCAAGTGTACGCATTCAAGAAATAGAAAATTTACTTTCACCCTTACATCGTACTGCAATAACCAGTACAGTCGAAGCATATATAATTACTGAAAAACCCAATAAATCAGAAATAAAAAGCGAAGCGATTCAAATTGGTGAAAGATTTATTGTACTTAACTCTGATGCCCTTAACTTGCCTAATACTTCAGAGAAAATAATTATTCAACTCAAAACAAGTTTAGCGTTTGGTAGCGGTTTACACCCAGCAACAATATTAGCAGTTAAACTTCTAGAACGTTATGTAACCAATAATATGAATGTCCTTGACCTTGGTTGTGGTTCAGGTATTCTTAGTATTGCTGCTGCAAAGCTAGGGGCAAACGTTTTAGCATTAGATAATGATGCTGTTGCCGTCGAAGCAACTCAAGACGCTATTACTCGTAATGATGTTACAGATAAAGTGCAAGTACTACAAGGAAGTTTAGGACGTGGTAGCTCTTTGGGCAATTGGATGGGTGGCGCCAATACTGGTAATGTGTCTAGTATTTCCCCAAATGGTGACTTTGATTTAATTGTTGCTAATATCTTAGGACGAATACACACAACACTGGCGCCGGACTATAAACAAGCGCTACATCAAAATCAGCAAAGTGGTATACTAATCACGTCTGGCTACGACCAAGATTACGAACAGTCAGTAACACAAGCATTAAAAGCACAAGAATTTAAAGCCCTCAACACCGAACGGTTCAGCGAATGGGTTGCCAACGTGTGGGCGCTTTAACCAAACTCACATATAAACGTATAATCAAAGATAGTAAATAGTAAACATTCCCTCTACGTTTATGCCTTTGGAACTGCCACAAATTAAATGCGCGCGTGTCCAGATTCGCATGGCAAACAACGAGGATATACCCAAAATCCTAGATTACTTTACCCAGAATAAAACCTACCTCACTCCTTACTACCCGTCTTGGCATAATGGGTTCTTCACCGAAGAGTATTGGCAATTACAAATTGAAGTTAATTACCAAGAATTTGCCAACGACCGCTCCTTAAGGTTTTTTATCTTTCCAAAAACTGCCTCAAATCGAATTATTGGCACTATTAACTTTAATAACATTGTTCGAGGCGCCGCTCATTTTTGTACAGTGGGATACAGTTTAGCAGAGTTTGAACAAAGCAAAGGGTACATGACTGAAGCAATGCAAGGCACAATTGACTATATATTTAAAGAATTCAACATGCACCGCATTATGGCAAATTATATGCCTCATAATCAACGTAGTGCAAACTTACTCAAACGGCTAGGATTTCTTGTCGAAGGATACGCGAGAGATTATCTAATAATAAACGGCAAATGGGAAGACCATATTCTGACTAGCCTTATCAACAATAAATGGTCGTAATTACTGAAATAAATATATTGAAAAAGAATAGGAGAATACATATTGTGGGTCAAATAGATTTTACTTATTCTTTTATGAATCAGCGTGTAAAGTATATAATTATTCCTAATGTTGTCAAATTTTGTTGAATACTGTGGTATTATGGTGTATAAAATTATATAGTTTTACGCAAGTATTGATGGCACCATTTAGTAATCAGGGATGAATTGAGTAAGAATATGGTGTGGGTCTTAGGTTAACTTATTAATTCATCAGTCAACATTTGTAATTACTTAGAATAAAATGAAGGTCGATTCTCCTTTAGTGTCTGTTATTATACCAGCTTATAACGCAGAAGCATTTATTAATCAGACATTAATATCTGTTCTGTCTCAAACTTACAAAAACATTGAAGTTTTAGTGGTTGATGATGGTTCACTAGATAAAACTGCTGAAATTATAGAATCTTTTGCTGACAAAGATAGTCGTGTAATTATATTAAAGCAACCAAATGCAGGAGTGGCGGCTGCTCGTAATTTAGCAATTGAAAAATCTAAGGGTGAATATATAGCTCCAATTGATGCAGATGATATTTGGTATCCTCAAAAAATAGAAAAACAAGTGCAATGTATGTTAGAAGGAGACCCTACTGTAGGATTAATTTATGCTTGGTCTACGTTTATTGATGCAAAAGATAATATTATTGGGGAATATTGTCCTTTCCATTATCAAAACATGCGTAGTGTAGAGGGGTATGTTTACCCGGTTATGGTACAAATGAATTTAATCGGTAATGGTAGTGTCCCTCTAATTCGCCGTTCTTGTTTTGATAAAATTGGCTTTTACGACTCCAAGCTGAGAGAGCAAAATGCCCAAGGTTGTGAGGATTGGGATATTTACCTACGTATTGCTGAATTTTATGAATTCCGAGTGGTTCCAGAGTTTTTGATTGGGTACCGTCAATTAGTAGGAAGTATGTCTAGATGCTACGAAGCAATGGCAAAATCTTATGATTTGGTCATGGCAAAGTCAAAAAGACAAAACTTAAACATACCAGCTTATATGTATGATTGGTCTGCCAGTGATTTTTGTAGTTATCTTTTAACTATAAGTACGCAAAACGAAGACTATTGGAATAGTTTCTTATGGCTCAATAAGGCTATAAAGTTAGATTTATTTCGACTTTTACAAATTTGGGTTTATAAATGTTATTTTAAATGTATTATCAAAATATTATCTACGAAGATAAAATATTTAATGTTGTCAAAAGATGAGAGTTTAGGGAAGCATAAAGAAAAGAATAATCATTATCATGAAAATATAGGTGTTGGGCAAATGAGAACACCTACCGATATCCATAAAGAAATGCTTAAACCAAAAGAGATTTCTCAGAAACCCTACGATAAAATTAGGCGCCAAAGATGGTTACATGTTTTAAAAGTTTGTCGGAGCTTATCTTATAATGAGGTGCGTGAAGGCTACTAGATTGGTTGCTTCGTTTTAAAATTATTGTAGCCTTCACGCACCCTACCCTAACTGTACGACTTGGCTGATGCTGCGATTTAACCAATTATCATACCACTCGTAAAAAGTTAAGGCTTCTTTTACCTCTTCTACTGACTCATACAAATTATCTTCAATATCTGGGTCGTCATGGAAAAAAGCAGCACAATGACAAGTTAAAGGATATATACCACCTTCCCCTACTCGGTCATCAATCCAAATTTTACCCGCTTGTTCTCCTGTAATCACTAATCGAGCTTCAATCCCACATCCATACTCGGCAACAAGAAGACTCCCCTGCACTAGCATCGGGTCATAATACGCGCTTGGAGCGTCTCCGTTACTAATTTGTAATAAATCTAAATCATTCCACTCTTCATTTAAACAAAACGGCAAAGATAAAAAGCTATTACCCAATATTTCCATTTTAGATAGTTCCACACTATCTATACCTATCAATCCATAACCCGGACCAACACCACCATTTCCTACGTTCAACAAAAAATCACGAAACTCTGTTGGTAGTGTTACTTTATACTTAGCCTCTAATTCATAAACTTCAGCTTCACTCAAGCAAGGATTTAATCTATACTGGTGCGATTCCGAACCAAATACTTCAAAGCTTTTATCTAAACTTGTTAACCGAATAAGCTTATTTTTTAAATCTTGTACTTTATCACTCATAGACTTACTTGTTACGCTCTCTTAAATATTTAATCTTTCCAACAGTTTATATGACTGTAATTCTTAGATTTTAGATGCACTGACCTAAAATTCCTTATCTGTACCACTAAAAACAAACTTGGTCAACCATTCGCTTTCTTAGGTAGACTGAAAGCAGAACCAATAATTGCCGTACTCGTAATGACTTTGCCTGAAACTAACCTTAACACCTCTTCGCAAAACCCATTTCTTTCTCTAAACTACGAAAGAGCCATACTGGAACTGGGTGATGATTATTATGACGAAGTAGAAGCAGGAGAATTTCCTCAACATATTTTACGATGGCGTAACGATGCACTACTGTCGCGTTTAGGTTTAGATGCAGCAAATGTCAGTGACGAACATTTTATCGAAGCTTTTGGAAAATTTGAGGTGCATAAACCCTTACTAGCGTTACGGTACCACGGTTATCAATTTGGTGAGTACAATCCGCAACTAGGTGATGGTAGAGGTTTTCTGTACGCTCAAGTTCGTGGGACTGATGAGCAACTCTACGATTTTGGCACAAAAGGTTCAGGAAGAACACCTTATTCGCGTGGTGGTGATGGAATGTTGACTCTCAAGGGAGGGGTACGCGAAGTTTTAGCTGCTGAGATGTTACACCGAATGGGTGTTAACACATCACGTTGTTTGAGTATGATTGAAACAGGTTTAGATTTATGGCGTGGTGATGAACCGTCACCGACTCGTTCTTCGGTAATGGTGCGCTTTAGTAAATCACACATTCGCTTCGGAACTTTTGAAAGATTGAATTATATCCGGCGCCCAGATTTAATCACTAAGTTATTAAACCATGTTATCTATATATATTATTCGCATCTTGGCGCCGAGCCAGATAAATACGCCCTTTTCTACAGTGAGCTAGTACAAAGAGTCGCTTTGCTTGTAGCACAGTGGATGGCAGCAGGTTTCTGTCATGCAGTTTTAAACACAGATAATATGTCAATAACTGGTGAAAGTTTTGACTACGGACCATACGCATTTATCCCTAAATTTGACCCAACTTTTACAGCAGCTTATTTTGACTACTACGGACGTTACAGTTATTCCAACCAACCAGGAATTTGTAAGCTGAATCTAGAATTGTTACAAAAACCACTTTCAGCAGTCATTCCCACAGCTGACATGGAACAAGGATTATCACACTTTGAAGACTGTTATCACGCTCAATACCGCGTGTTGATGCTCAAAAAATTAGGATTTAATAACTTAGAAAAGCTAGAATCTGCTGAATATGACGAACTATTAAAAGCAACACTACGCTTTCTAAATAATTATCCCGTTAGCTACCACCACTTTTTCAGTGACCTTGCTACAACTTTCTCGAACAAATGGCGTGATGATGCTAGCTTGATATTAAGTGGTTCAGAAATTGCTGTAGAACTAGGAGCATCAGAATTATTTTTACACTGGTGTGGGTTGTACCATAAAATTTTAACGAACATGGCGCCGGAAGAAATCGAGAAAGTTGGTCAAACTTTAATTCAAGCCAACCCCAAAACAGTAATCCTGCGTCCCGTCATAGAATCGGTATGGGAACCCATCGCACAAGACAATAACTGGGAACCGTTCTACAACTTAATCAAAGAAATACAAAATTAAAATCTTAGAAACCGGGTTTATTGTTCGATATTGTCATAAAAACGATGATTTGCCTAGAAACCCGGTTTCTTTGACTCACATTAATACCAATCACATTCACTTGTCGTAAATGGTTGATAAGCATTTGCGACAATATTTTTTTGCCCTTGAAACTCTCTACCATAGAAACCATCCTCAAAACCGCGCGCAAATTCTCCACCTGCGGTACGCTCTTTATATGAGTTACCATTTTTGGCACTTTCTCGTCCTTGACGATAACCGTCGGAATAAGCGCGCGGATGATATGCTGGGTCTTGGTTTACATACCACCGTGTTACAGGGTAGCAATATCTTCTGGGATATGCTCGACGATAAAAATCACCGTAATAATAGTTACGGGAGTAAGGGTGTCGATAACGATGTGCTTGCGCTGGTTCGTTATTGAGTAAAAAGACTGATGCGCTTGTTAAAGATAATAAAGTATAAATAATCTTTTTCATTCTTGACCCCTTTCAAGTCAGGGAACTCTAGATATTTCTAAGATATTACTCTTGCGTTATATATACATCACCTGATGGGATGATTAGGGTCATCTGTATAAAAATTACGTTAATTACCCACATTCATCCTGTAACCAATGCGCTTTTTTTGCGTTCACGGAGTGTCTCCGGAGGAGAATAATACTTAATTTATAAAAATAAAAGTAATAATTATTGCCTGATTTGATTATATCAGGCGCCTTAAACTAACTCTCTTCACTCTGTGCATCTGCGCCTAATAAGGTAAAAATATATCATAGTTTTGTTGATGTTGGGTTGCGCTGGCGCTCCACCTAACCTACGGGGTTGATGGGTGGTAGAGTTTGACGAAGTTATGGTTTGCATCAATTTCTATAACTGAGTCTACATATTGCGGTGATGTTATTAGCGCTTTAATAAACAGTTCGGGATGTAATGCGCGCCAAAAATAATTAACAAATTCTTCGATTTGGATATCGGTCATTCCTGGTCTACCGGAAGCTATCATTTTATGTTCAGCTTCTTTACGCCATTGAACCGAGTAACGGTAGTCTTGAGGATACAACACTATTAAACTATCTAACCGTTGCCATAAAGGTAAATAATTTGCTAGTTCTTGGTTCATGTCGCGTGCAAATGCTTTGTCTGCTGCATTAATAATAGGTGGTACAGGCGCCTCAAATTTCACTGGGTCAATTGGACGGGCGCCTACAAACCAGCCTTCAAATAGTAATATATCTATATTTATATAAGTATCTGGAGTTGTTCTATCACCTGCACCACTATGAATTGACTTGTCAAAGCGTGGAATGCTAATTGGACTAATCGCATTACGTACTGCCTCAAGAACGTTCAAACCCAAGTCAACATCGTGGGTTCCGGGTGGACCACGCCAAATTAGACGGGGGTCTTGCTGCTGTAGTGCCAAACGCGCATCATAAGTCTTATATAAATCATCGAGCGATAAGGTAACAGTAGAATACCCCATTTGCTCAAGAATTGAAATTAAACTAAGTGCTAACGTGGTTTTACCTGTTCCTTGTCCACCTAAAATGCCTTGGATAATAGGACGACCTGTGTGGGAGCGCAGTTGGGCTATTTGTGCTGCTAATTGTTGGTGGATACTCATCAACTCTAAGAACCTAACTTAAATGCTTCAATAAACAAACTATAAGTCAAACCTATCTTGAAAATATTTAATGCTTCTATCCAAAATGATTCCACACCAACACGGCGCCGATAAAATAATCTACTGACTAACTCAACTGCCAAAACAATAAGCGCTGCTACGTAAATGTCTAGTTCTGCTCTTTGTCCTGCACTCGTCGAAATAGCCGTTCCTATAAAAATACCTAGCAAAAAGCTGATAATCATTACTGACCAACGGCGCCAGGGGTTAGATAACCACTGCCCAAACCGTAGTATAATGGCGCCAACCAAATTATTTAGCCGTGTATTTTGCATACCTTATGCATACTATAGATATTTTCGGAAAATCAAATTATCATTAAGTTTAGAGCTACGAGGCAATAAACTTTAGATTCAGTTGCTAAAAATAATATAAAGAAACCCGGTTTATGAGCAAAATTTTTGTTTTCATTATAAAATATCGACAAAGAAACCGGGTTTCTGTCTTAATATCTTCTTAACTTACTCATATTGTATAGGGGATAATTACCCCTATTAATTTCTGCTTCTAGTAAGATAATATACTTGCTCGATTTAAGAACTCGGCGTAATTCAGTTTAAAATATAGCCTTTCAAGGTTTCCAATTCTTATATTTTTTATATTATTGATATGGTATCAAAATATCATCCAACCCTTTTAGCGGCCTGCTGCTTGGGTATATTAGGACTGTTTGCCGGATGCTACCAAGTCAGTGTTTCGTTTGAGCCATCAGGTACCGAAGTAGCATCAACATCACCTGTAGAAATTCCATCAAAAACAGTATCAACGTCCCAAACATCCGAACTACTAGCTTATAGCTCAGTCAAAACCAATAAAAATATTGGTGTTGGAACCTTGCGTCTTAGCAACCAAGCAAACCAACCCGTGCGTCTAGCTTTATTATCAAGAAGTAAACAAGCTTCCCCAGCAGCGCATTGGGACTTTGCACCGCAAGAAGGAAGCGAAAAAGGTTTACTTTTATCACTTCCTGATGGCAAACTCCAATTATCCAAAGGAGATGTCGTCGTCGCATTTGCCCAAGACGGTTCACGTCGTTATTGGGGGCCATATATTGTAGGTGAAACACATGAACCAATGTGGAACCCCCAGCAAAAAGAATGGTGGTTAATCTTAAATAAATAGATTACCCAATTTTTCTTTCTGATGCCAAAGTCAAGCTCGTCCATTCTCCTTTATCATCATACGAACGAATCATACGCTGGCGCCAGTTTGGTTCAATAAGCCATCCGGTTTCTAGAAATAAAGGTTGTCGTGGTTGTAATTTGGCAGGGAAAGTTGCCGAGGTGCCGTCAGGCAACATTAATATATGTATAGGGTTATTTGGGTTGCCATCAAACTCAAGAATAGAACCGTTGATTTTAGCTGTTGAAGTGATGGTATGATTTGCGAAACTAAGATTTTGGACTAAGCGACCGTCTTCGAGATGCAGTTTCATCTTGGTTGTGGAAGTCACAGGGTTACGTAAATCTGTAAATATAGTAGTAGTTTCCCCTTCCCATTCTCCCAGTAAAGCTTCCACACTCAACGGTGGACGTTCGGCTTTATTGCTTCCTTCAGTATGCTCCCTGATTAGGGTAAGTGATTTCAAATTACCTTCGTTATTAAATAACTGTACTAAACGCAAACGGCGATTTTCATGAATTAATCCAAATTCGGCACCAAATTCTGCAAACGGTGCGAACTGTATTGTACCTTGACTAAAGGCACCGTTTTCAAAAAATAACGTACTTCGTGCTATCGTACTAAATTCTAAAACTAAATCTTGTAATCCTTCGCGTTGTAATGTTAAGCGTGCGGATTGATTATCATTAAGTCCCTCAAGTATTAAACGACTCGCACGGTCGTCAACTTGTTCTCCTTGGGGTGAGAACTGTGTAAACGAACCCACCCAAACATTAAGATTTTTTAGAAAAGATTCCCACTGATTAAGCACAACCCTATCCTTTTGCGAACCGACGGACAGCTACGAAGCTCCCCATTAATCCTACCGTTGCACCGAACCCCAAAAGAACTAATGGTAAAAGTAATGTTTGTGCGAAGGATAATTTTAATCCTGTAGTCAGAAATTTAATAAATTCGGGTTGGTTACGAAGTAGCTGGTTAACAAACCGAGAAGTCAAACTAATAAAACTCCAAGCTATTCCACCACCAAATAATCCAAAAGCAACACCTTGGAAAATAAAAGGCAAGTATATCCACGTAGAAGTGGCGCCAACAAGCTGCATAATTTCAATTTCACGGCGCCGTGCCATCACAATCAAGCGAATCGTAATACTCGTTACAGCAATAGCAGTCAAAGTTAAAATAACTGTAATAGTCAACGTCATCCAATTCAAACCGCGATGCAACTGAGCAATGCGTACAACCGCTTCATCAACATATTGCACTGTTTCCACACCTTTCAACTTCGCCAACTGCGTTGCTAATTTAGGTACTGCATCAGCCGAGCGCGCTTTAACTTTTAATTCATCCACCAATGGGTTAGTCCCAAGCTGCTGAGTGGCGCCTTCAATATCAGACATTCCCAACTCTTGCACCAACTTTGTCCAAGCTTGATCTTTTGTAATATTTTCTACATTCACTACTCCTGGGATTTGGGCTACCATTGGCGCCAGAACAGCAGCCGAAGCATTACTTTCTAAATATACCGACACCTCCAACTGACTACCAAACTGGTTAAGCAACTTTTCTAATTGCCAAGAAGTTTGGAGACTCATACCGAATAAAAACAGCAGTACTGTAATAGTACTCACCGCTGCCCAGTTCATCCAGGCGCCCCGCTTTAAACCCAAAAACGTCTCTTTAAGAAGATAATCTAACTTTGTAAATATTTTTAACACGGTTTCCCCTGTGTGCCTAATTGCACTCAATACCAGCCTACTGTTATAACCTTTGCAACAAGCAACAGTAAAGGGAGTATAAACTTTCTTGTTAGACTCTTGTGGAACGGGTATCGCAAGCCCCGTCACAATTGTAGGTTGGGTGGAGGCTTTGCGTTCACGTAGTGTCCCGCAGGGAAACCCAACACATATTACTTATTACCACAAAGACACAAAGGACACAGAGGAGGAGTTAAAACTGGCGCCTGCTTAATAGCCTTTCATTTAAAGTTGTTAATCTAGCTATAGATTCATCCATCATCGTCGCTCATGACTATTATTAGGTTGATTAATTATATAATTTTACACTGATTGAATATGGTGCGTGACGCTACAGGGTTATCGCTTCGTTTAAAAATTGTTGTTAGCGTCACGCACCCTACAAAAACATTGCTTTAAGAAGGGTCATAGTTTTTATCAAATTTACAATTTTATTGGTGTATTTATACTACCACGAGAGAAAATAGTTTGTTTTAGCACTTAATATTATTTAGATTTTGCCATCCTTTTCCTTTGTCTGACCAATGCTGCGAGAATTGTTAAGATTGAAGTAACATACCGTATAAAACTAGCCAGTTAGAGCGAGTGACTTTCCCCATGCCATCTGATATCGCCGTTGAGAAGAAAAAGTTAAAAAATCCCCCTTTGAAGTTGCACTACCTGGGAGACCGTGCGCTACGTCAACCAGCCAAGCGGGTTACAAAGATTGACGATGAAATTCGTCAACTCGCACGTCAAATGCTGCAAACTATGTACAGTAGCGATGGTATTGGGTTAGCGGCGCCTCAAGTTGCCATTAATAAGCAACTTATTGTTATCGATTTAGAACCCGACAAACCCAACAGTCCACCATTGGTTTTAATTAACCCTACCATTAAACAAACGAGCGAAAAATGTGACGTTGCTCAAGAAGGATGTCTAAGTATCCCCAACGTTTACATGGATGTTAAACGTCCAGAAAGCGTGGAAATTGCTTACAAAGACGAATACGGTCGTCCGAAAACGCTGAAAGCTGATGGTTTACTCGCGCGTTGTATTCTACACGAAATGGACCACCTCAACGGTGTGGTTTTTGTAGATCGCGTAGAAAATTCCCTTGCATTGGGACAGGAACTATCTAAAAATGGTTTCTCACAGCAAGCAGTTAAACCAATAGTATAAAGGCGGATATTAAAAGTGTATCTAACCCCAAAAAGCGGTTTCTTCCTAGCAGTTTCGTGCGTTACTGCAATTGCAGCAGTTGGTTCTGTTTTTGAATTAAGTTATGGTCAACCTAACCTCGGTACGCAAACCACTGCCATCATCTTAGCTTTGAGCATTCCAGCAACTGCACTTAGCTTTTTAGCAGCAGTCAAGGACGCAAAAACGAATATGAAATAAGTATCACCTTTATTTTTTGCCTCAGAAACCTGGTTTCTTTAAGAAACCAGGTTTCTCTATATTTGGAATTTTCCGAAATCTTCAAATTTGACCGTGTATAGCTTTAATTATCTAGCAGTATAGTAATTCATTTGACACAAAGAGGGGTCATGCCCCCTTTTCGATCTGAAATTGAGAGGGCTATAAAGGTCTGCATTGTCTAAAGCGATACAGTCACATGTACGATATCTAAGAATTTATTTAATATCTGAAGTCAACCAGGTGATTAATCTACTACAGGCATATAACTAAATAACTAACTAGTAAAAATTAAAAATATAGAGGGTAAAAATGAGACACGAAAAGCTTTCCGCTGGACTTTTGCTTGCATACGAAGATTATCAAAGTGAAGGTGAGCAAGCGTTACTACCACATAAACGTTCTCTTGGTATAGTTTCGGCAAAAAGTAATGTTAAGCCAACTAAGAGCGTAGTTTTTGTTTACTGCGATGAAAATGCTGACTTGAGTCATCTTGAACCATATGGAGTTCGAGTCAACCAAAACACAGGCGCCGTCAGAACAGCATATTTACCTATTGATGGTTTAGACGCATTATCAGAAGAAGAGACAGTTCAACGCATTAAGCCATCACGAAAAATGAAGTTATTGATGGATGTGGCGCCTGGTAGAGTTAAACTTCCTGAGTTCAAAAATAAAACAGGACTAACAGGTAAAGGTGTAGTTATCGGTATTGTAGACAGCGGTATCGATGCCAAACACCCAGCTTTTGCAGGTCGCATTTTGCGTATTTGGGACCAAACAATGTCTGGGCCTGGTGTTGCTGAGGGTAGCTACGGCGCCGAGTTTAGAGACACACTACTCACTGTTTCTCAAGATACCGAAGGACATGGTACCCACGTTGCTGGTATTGCAGCAGGTGCAGATGAAAATTATGGTGGTGTGGCGCCTGAAGCCGAATTAGTAATAGTTAGAAGTGATTTACAAGATGCTCACATTGCTGATGGTATACGCTACGTTTTTCGAGTTGCACGCGAGTTAGGTAAACCAGCAGTAGTAAATTTAAGCTTAGGTGGACATGCCGATGCACACGATGGTACTGACTCACTATCTAAAATTATTGACGCAGAAACAGGCCCTGGACGTATAGTTTGTTGTGCAGCAGGAAACGAAGGTAACGATAATATTCACGGTCAAGCTGTAGTGGCGCCTTGTTCAATGCGTTCAATGCGGTTCAACGTACCGCTTAATCAAGCTGGTATCGTTTGGTTAAACGGATGGTATTGTAAGAGTGCTGAGTTAGAAGTGCAATTACGGAGTCCTAACGATTTTGTTACACCTTGGCAAAAAGTTGTTACTGAAGGTAATCCTGCACAAGAATATACTTTGCCTGATGCGCGCGTTAAAATCGTCACACCTGGCCCAGATGCAGCAAACGGAGACTATAATTTCTTCGTCCAAATTCGCGGTACAGAATCTTCACTAGTATCAGGTGGAATTTGGCAATTACGCTTACGAAATCAAACATCGAACGAAACCCGTGTTGATGTGTGGACAATTGACAACTCTGGTTCAGTATTCTTTACAGGTCAAAGCGTCCAAGATGCAATGAAAATTGGCTCTCCAGGTTGTGCAGCTTCTTCAATAACAGTATCCGCTTATACAACAACGAATAAGTACAACGACATCGACGGTAAAGAGCGCGAAGTTGGATTAAAGCTAGATGATATTTCTGATTTTAGTAGCGAAGGTCCATTACGTAACCAAGCTCAAAAACCTGATGTTGCGGCGCCGGGAGCAATGATAGCATCAACAATGTCATCATCAGCAGGTTTCGACCGTTCCATGATGATTAACTCCAAATTTGTGATGATGGCAGGTACAAGTATGGCATGTCCATTTATCACAGGGTTAGTAGCTTTAATGTTACAACGTGACCCAAGCTTGGCGCCTGAAAAAGCCAAAGAAATGTTACGCAGCAACAGCTATATTCCCGAACAACCTCAAAACACCTTCGATCCGAAATGGGGATTTGGATTAATTAACACCGAAAACCTGTAATCTCTTGTAAGCTCTTGTGGAACAGGCATTATTGCCTGTCCCAATCAACATTATCTCTTAAGATAGTTACGCATACTAAATAAATCTTGTTAGTTTGATAGCATCATGGTAGAGACGTTACATGTAACGTCTCTACATGTGTGTCGGTTTTAAATACAAACATATGAACTACAAGAAAATTGATGCTGCTTTAGCAATGGCTATTGACGAAGTAGATAGCTCACAAGAACCTAGCCTAATAGTATTTATTCATACTAATCAGCCACTTGAGGCGCCTGCTATTACATTTCTTGAAAGCTTAGGAATTAAAGATGTAACTAGCGACAAAGATATTTATACTGCTACTGTTTCATCTGGTACAGTTTCTGAACTGTCAAACCAACCTTGGGTGAAGTCTATTAAGCTATCGCAAAAACTGCGCTTGATGAAAGTGGGAAATTAGTTACTTAGATTTTGGCAGTGTTATTACTTATTAATACTGTTACTATTTTTTAGATTGAGTTCAGTATTTATTTTTCTCTGAAAATATAATATTGTCATGGGTTGGGTTCCGTTGCTCCACCCAACCTACGTATAAGACTGGCGCCTAGGAATGTGATAATAAAAATTTTAGGTAAATATTTATACATGAGATAATAATAATCAAAGTGAAACTTTTATAAAAAATAAAATATCGTTCATAAATTAAGCTCAATAGAATTTTGTAACCCCCTTATCAGTAGTAACAGAGAGTCATAAACTGAAGGTGGAGATGAACGGCAGTCGGGAGAAACCAGAGTGAAAAAAGTATTATCAATAATTCTCGGCGGCGGTGCAGGAACCCGCCTCTACCCATTAACGAAGTTACGTGCGAAACCGGCAGTGCCTGTGGCAGGTAAATACCGTTTAATAGATATCCCTGTAAGTAACTGTATAAATTCGGAAATATATAAGATATACGTTCTGACGCAGTTTAACTCAGCTTCTTTAAACCGCCATATTGCTCGTGCGTATACTTTTGCGGGTTTTAGCGAGGGTTTTGTAGAGGTGTTAGCGGCACAGCAAACACCCGAAAACCCTAGTTGGTTCCAAGGAACAGCAGATGCAGTACGTCAATACCTTTGGTTATTAGAGGAATGGAATGTTTCGGAATTTCTCATTTTATCGGGCGATCATCTTTACCGGATGGACTACCGATTATTTATAGAACGTCATCGTCAAACAAATGCTGACATTACGCTGTCGGTAATACCAATGGATGAGCGACGCGCGTCAGACTTTGGGTTAATGAAAATAAATGACTCAGGTAGGGTAATTGACTTTAGCGAAAAGCCAAAAGGTGATGCTCTTAAACAGATGCAAGTTGATACTAGCGTACTGGGATTGAGTCAGCAGCAAGCCAAGCTTCAACCGTATATTGCCTCAATGGGGATTTACGTATTCAAGAAAGAGGTTTTGATCAAGCTGCTCAAAGAATCATTAGAGCGAACAGATTTTGGTAAAGAGATAATTCCAGATGCAGCAAAAGACCATAATGTACAGGCGTATTTGTTTGACGGTTACTGGGAAGACATTGGAACAATAGAGTCTTTCTATCATGCGAACCTAGCGCTGACGCAACAGCCACTGCCTCCATTTAGTTTCTACGACGAACAAGCTCCTATATACACTCGCGCTCGTTACTTACCTCCAAGTAAATTATTAGATTGTCAAATAACCCAATCTATAATTGGGGAAGGATGTATCCTCAAAAATTGTCGAATTGAACATTCGGTACTTGGTGTACGTGCCCGCGTAGATTCTGGATGCATAATTGAAGACTCGTTATTAATGGGTGCCGACTTCTACCAAACCTCCGTAGATAGAAAGGGTATTCGAGAAGAAGGAAATATTCCCGTAGGAATTGGAGCAGAAACAATAATTCGCCGTGCCATCATCGACAAAAACGCACGTATTGGTCATGATGTCCGAATTATCAACAAAGATAACGTTCAAGAAGCCAACCGTGAAGCCCAAGGGTTTTATATTAGAAGCGGTATCGTAGTAGTACTCAAAGGCGCCATCATTCCAGACGGAACAGTCATATAGTGATGAGTGCGCTCGTGCTGAGTAAAGAGTTAAAACTCAGCACGAGCGCACTTTCTACTCAGCACTCTTTTAGTTCGGAAATTGCCCTTTGACATTGAGCAAGAACCGCACTTAGTTCTGTTAAATTATTTGTTAAGTTATAAATCAGAGTATTTTTCTCTCGCCATATATCTTTAAACAATATCTAACACCTTACTTCCTAACATTTAGGAACAAGGTATAAACTAAGAACCTATTATCAGTAATTTCTACAGGAGGCTGCTGAATGGCTGCAACCGATTTTAAAGATTATTATTCACTCTTGGGAGTTAACAAAACTGCTAGCCAAGAAGAAATTAAACAAGCTTTCCGCAAACTCGCACGTAAATATCACCCTGATGTAAACCAGGGAAATAAACAAGCCGAGGCAAAATTCAAAGAAGTCAACGAAGCATACGAAGTATTATCCGACCCAGACAAACGTAAAAAGTACGACCAATTCGGTCAGTACTGGAAACAAGCAGGACAAGGTTTCCCTGGAGGCACAGGAGCTGGTGGTGTTGGCGTTGACATGAACGGCTTCGACTTCGGGCAGTACGGAAGCTTTGAAGACTTTATAAATGAATTATTAGGTCGCTTTGGAGGTCCCGGAGGCGCCCGCAGTCAAAGTTATTCGTACCGAACTTCAACAGGCGCCCCAAGTGGGTATGATGGTTTTGGTTTCCAGCAAGATTATGCTGGGGGTAGTGGAACTCAAGATAGCGAAGCAATGATTTCACTATCTTTGGGCGAAGCATACAACGGAGTTGAAAAAAGACTCCAAGTTGCTAACGATATAATTAACGTTCGCATTCCCGCAGGCGCCAAAACAGGAAGTAGATTACGTGTACGCGGAAAAGGGCCAACCAACCCACAAACTAAACAACGTGGTGATTTATACCTAAAAGTCCAAATACAGCCACATTCATTTTTCCAACTTGATGGCGATAACCTAGTATGCGAAGTACCAATAGCACCAGATGAAGCAGTATTAGGAGCATCTATCGACGTTCCCACACCTGACGGTACAACAGCAAAAGTAAATGTACCAGCAGGAATACGTTCTGGGCAGTCATTGCGTTTGCGTGGTAAAGGTTGGGTATCAGGAAAAGGTGGACGTGGTGATTTACTCGTAAAAATTATGATTGTTGCTCCTAAAGATTTGAGTCAGCAAGAACGCGAATTATACGAAAAGCTACGCACAATTCGTTCATATAACCCACGCAGTAACTTGAATAATATCAAGTTGTAAATATCTGGCAACGGATACAACGGATGTAACAGATAGTTTTTTATTCGTTATATCCGTTACCCTCCTGTCATGAGTCGCGAACGTTAACGCAGTTTTCCCGCTTTCTTAGCATCTCTAAGATTTTGACTTTGTTTATAAGTAAAGTTCTAACGCATTTTCATTATATTTGCTTTCGCAGCAGCACGAACGATACGATTAGCATCTTGCATAAGAAATTCTAGTATATAATTAGGAGTACTTGGATTTTGAGCTATTGCATATCTTTCTAACCAATAGCTAGAACGATAATTTTTGATAAGCAAATAAGTAGGCGCCAGTGGATGTAGCAAAGCAAACAAGCGACTCAAACTAAACGGACAATCTTTTATATACTTACCAATAAATTTACTTGCTTGCTTAGAACGTCTTGAAATAAGATTTTTGACTGCTACTGTATGAATATCAGTATTCCATTTGTGTCGATGAGCAAGCTTTTCAAGAATTTCATCGGGAGTATTAGCATTTTGTGCAACAGCAAGCTGTACATCTCTTGCTTTATCTTCAGCCAGTTTAATTAAAGTATCTATAGAAGTATTAGGGTGAAGTGCAACACGTTCTCTGATAATTAACCATTTGCTGGAGAGAATTTTATCAAGAAGGTCAGACATTGTATTAATATCCTGAACAATTTGTAGTTGCTCAATGAAATTAATATCTTTCTCTTCAGACAAAGATTGTAGATAAACAGCTAAAGCGGACTCTCTAACAAGTTTATCCTTGTCTTCTAGAAAAATCTTTATAATATTGATAGGAGTTTTAGGGTTTTTAGTAATTAATAAGCGTATATTAGCTTGACGATGTTTTGTAAATAGCTTCAATATTTCAATAGATGTATTTGGATGACGGATTATACCAGCTTCTAAAGCAGGGTTTGGAATTTTTGCAGCTTGTTCTAGAAACTGCGTAGAGACATGATTATTAACAATAATAAATTGATACAAGTTTATAATTGCTTCTTGCTTGATTGAATAATGATTTTGCTGTGCTAATCGTAGAAAAACTTTAGAATTTTGTTCTTGAAAAACAAAGCCTAAACCATTTTGTTTTGCTATATTGTCTGCTCTTATTTGAAGATTCGCTGCTCCAATGAGTTGTTTCCTATGATTTTTGATTGATTTTTTAGAAAAAGCTTTATTTGTACATGCTTCCAGTTCTAATTGTAGCTCTTTTGGGGTATTTGGATTGCTTGCTACAGCCATGCGAATACTATTATTGTGCATTTTTGCAAGTCTCATTAAAAGTGATACAGGCGTTTTTACGCTAGTTGCGACTGCTGTAATTACTGCATTAGATTTTGTACTAACTAATTTATCCAGAAGATTCTCTGTAACATTAGGATGATAAGCAATTAGTTTTACCAAATGATAATCTTCATTATGTTTTAATATTAAAGCTAACGTTTTTTCACTGGCATTTCGATTACACATAATAGCTTCAATAATCGATAAATATTTATGTGAATGTAATTTATTTGATATTATTTTATTAAATATATTAGCACTGGTATTATGATTAAGCGCTATAGCAATATTAAGTATATCATCAGATTCTTCAGCTAACTGACTCAGTACATATGTTGGTGTGTTTGGATGATAAGCAACACCTCTACGAACATGCAACCACTTACTTTTAGCTAAGAGTTGTAATCTTTCTGATGACGTATCAAGAGTTTTAATTGCTATATTAGAAGAATAAAAATCCTGTAGAATAGTTAGCGAAATACTGGGATTATAAATAAGTTTTTCACGAATTGCTTGAGAAGAGCTTGTATCAACTTCTCCAAGGAGTTTCTCTAACAAATTTAACGGGGTGTTTGGGTTTTGTGCAAGCGCAATTAGTGTACAATTATCAATAGTGTTATCATTTGATTCTAAAAATAGATGTTCTCCTATTTGCTTTAAAATATGTATAGGAGTATTTCGGTTACTGGCTAAATTAACCAATATATAACGACTGAGCTTAATAATTAATGATTCTGGGATTAAACCTACATAATATGCTGCCAAGTCTATACTAATACGACAAAAAAAAGTATTTTGCATTTTAGTGAGAGCTGCTTCATCCCAATCTACATCTATTTCATCAGACCAATTGATATGTAGTTTGGCTGAATCGATAACATGTTTATATGTGTGGAAAAATTCATATGTTATATTTTGATTGTTGATTAGTATATCTAAAATTTCTTTAGAAGTTTTTGGATTCATCGTAATTGCGAGCAGTAAATCATCTTGCCTTTTTCTATCTACTACCCACTTGATAAACGAATCTGGCACTACATCTACTTTTAAAAAACTTTCTAAAGTCTTATCTGGAATTTGTTCTACTAAATTAGGATTTTCTAAAAGTAACAGTGGAAATACTGGATTACTTAAAACTTCCTCTGGAAATTCCACCCCTAGCTCCCATAACACATAGGTAGGGGTGTTCGGGTTACTTGCAACTGCCGATAGTATTTTGGAATCAGACCTGTTTGCTAACTCTCGTAATAAATTTGGTTCAGCATTAGGATTTGTACATACTAACCGCGCTAACTCTTTACTTTCCGCTGCAAGCGCGCGCAGTTGTTCATGTGGGGTATTTGGATTACATGCTTGTTGTTCCAGAATTAAATCCATGAAAATTAATTTTGATTACTAGCTACTGCTTTTATTATTCCCAGTTTTATAATCGCTCTTTTTCAATCCACCATAGAAGAAAGACGGTGCCAAAAACCTTCTTTGTGTCCTTTGTGACGAGCGTGGTTCATTTTCTTCCATTTAATTATGGTGCCAATTCTCAAATCTCTGTAAAGACACGATTATTAAGAGCGGGACACTACGTGAACGTGTCTCTACTCTAGTGGTCCTAATAGTCTCTGTGGTAAAAATCACTGCACAGGCTTTCCGGCCTGTGCCACAAGTTACTTTTGGGGCTTTAAATTTTTAGCCTTATAAAAGGTTTCCAAACTTTGAGTATCACCAACAAAACGCCAATGCCAAGGTTCATAACTCACACCTTGAATATTATCTTTAGGAAAAGACAACTCAAAGCGAAACTTAGCGGCATTTTGTGATAACCATTCATAAGCCTTAGTTTTCTCAAAATTAGCACTTAAATTTGTAGCAGGAACATTCCCATCACCAATATCAAGCGCGTAACCAGTATGATGTTCACTATAACCAGGAGGCGCCGACAGTGCCGCACGTTGTGCTGGGGTTTGGTTACGTTGGGCGCCAACAGCGAAAAATAACTGTTCTTGTTCTTTAACTGAACGAAACGCGGAAATAACAGTTAAATTTACACCAGCGCTACGAGCAGCTTGTTGCATCGCTAAAAATTGCTGTGCAGCAGCTTTTCGCATCCTGAAGCGTCCATCGTTAGAAATAGAAGCAAGTTCAGACTCAGGAGCTTCAGTATACGGCAAATGTCCCAACAATGAACCATTCGCTTTAGCTTGAGCATCAGTAGGATTAACTGATGGACTTGTAGTAGTCGATGGCGCCGAAGCTTCTTGTGTGGATTTTTTTGGTGCAGTGATAAAAAATAAAAATCCACTAATAACAGCAAGCACAACAAACCCAGCGGCTCCACCCAATATCAATACTGGTAGTTTACCCTTACCAGGCGCCACATCAGAAGCGTCACGTAACGCTGCGGGGATATCTTCACCAGAATCAGGTGAGGGTTTTTGTGGCTTTCCAGAAAACCCAGCATTACTCAAGGGTCAACTCCTGCATTTTCTTCAATAATTATTACCGATTGTAATCTGGAAAAAATATAACGCAATAGATTGAATTTGAGATCTATATTTAAAGTTCCCTCTGATAAGTATTTACACACACTCAAAACCCCCCAAAGTTGGGGGGTTAAAAAATAATATTTTTTATTAGTACAAAATTACTGCTGAATTCACTCAGCACTCAGCACTTTCTACGAGCGCACTGATTAAAATTAACCAAGGAAGCTTAATACATCGCGTATCACACTGTAACCAGCCAAATCCCAAAGCAAATAAGCAAGAAATCCAATCATTGCCAACCGACCGTTCCATAGTTCAGCTTGAGGATTGACGCCAAACATAAAAGCATTACGGTCTACTTCATTATAAGCTTTAGCTACTTTTGGTAAATCGCTTGAAGGACGAGTTTCACGAGTTTCCATGTTTAGATCTTTGTATTAATTGTTCTTTGTTTACTATTTGTTCAGGGAGAAAAACGAATTATTAGTGTAAGATTCCTAATCTTGTCTAAATCAGGAATCAAAACACACCGTTAGCGACCGATAAAGTGTAATACGTCACGTAATACACTGTAACCAGCCAAGTCCCAAAGCAAGTAAGCAAGAAATCCAATCATTGCTAAACGACCGTTCCACAATTCAGCTTGAGGATTTATACCGAAGATAAAACCGTTGCGGTCTACTCCGTTATATGCTTTAGCTACTCCTGGTAAATCGCTTGAAGGACGAGTTTCACGAGTTTCCATTTTCTTTCTCCAATGTTAGGTAATACGTAATGAGCTAGAAACCAGGTTTCTTATTAGTAACCAATCAAGTGCAATACGTCACGTAATACACTGTAACCAGCTAAGTCCCAAAGCAAATAAGCGAGGAATCCAATTGCTGCCAAGCGACCATTCCATAATTCTGCTTGAGGAGTAAAACCGAAAAGAAAAGCGTTGCGGTCTACACCGTTATATTCTTTAGCTACTGCTGGTAAATCACTTGAAGGACGAGTTTCGCGAGTTTCCATTTTCTTTCTCCGATGTTAGGTATTGGGTAATTAGTAATAGGCTTGAGAAACCGGGTTTCTTATTGATATCTTGTAATAAAAACAATATTTTGCGTAGAAACCCGGTTTCTTATTAGTTAGTAACCGATGAAGTGCAATACATCACGTAAAACGCTATATCCTGCTAAGTCCCAAAGCAAGTAAGCGAGGAATCCAATTGCTGCCAAGCGACCATTCCATAATTCTGCTTGAGGAGTAAAACCGAAGAGAAAAGCGTTGCGGTCAACACCATTATATTCTTTAGCTACCGCTGGTAGATCACTTGAAGGACGAGTTTCACGAGTTTCCATTTTTATTTACCCTAAATTTCATTTCGAGCGCAATGTTTTAGCCTAATTTATTAATCTAATTAGTTTTTTAGCTAATTAGTCGGCTGTTGTTTTCATCTTGTCTTTAATTTAACTTTTAAAAAGTTTTTTGGTTTCTGTCTACAGGTACAACATGCACGCACTTGTGGACTATTGTTTTCAATAGTATTTACGTGGAAATATCCACCCATAGGATGTTAAAAAAAACAAAATGTAACGAAATGTAACGAATGTAACATTCGTTGATACTAAAAACACGGTTTCTTAGCGACAGGCGCCTATTTTTGATACAAAGTGGCGCCTTTGGACTAAAGATGACGACATTTCTATCTAACGCTGGAGGTAGAGTTCAAACTAGCGAGAGATGCCCAAAAGGTGTTGTATAGCCGATTCTATTACTTAAGAGTTGGGTAAATCCATACAATAACTTTCCCTTATGTAATTTTATTCCCCAATGTTTTAATACGATTAGAGGAAGCAGATACAATGTTTGATAAATTAGATATAGGGCTGTTCAGTATTAAGCCGCTATTGTGGTTTATGCAAGCGGCGCCAATAGACACCTCACAAATCTCACCAGCGCAAGCTTCGGTGGTTACAGCAGGACCCCGGTTCTTTGTAGCTCTAATCGCTGGTGTGATTTTGGCTTTTGCAATTCAACTAGTTTTAACAAATTTATCGGTTGCCGCTGGTATTACCTATTTAGGACGTTCCTCTGACTCAGACTCAGATTCCACCCATAACGAAGCAGGCAGTTTTGGCGGTACAATCCGTAAAATTGGAACTGCGGTGGGTATGTGGACTTTAGTTACCGTTACCATTGCACTAGCTATCGCATCTTTTCTTGCAGTTAAACTCAGCTTACTAATTCTCAGTCCTGGGTTGGGTGCCATATTAGGGCTAGTAATTTGGGGCGCCTACTTCTTACTCTTAGTATGGGTGAGTTCTACAACGGTAGGTTCTTTAATTGGTAACGTCGTCAATACCGCAACATCCGGACTGCAAGCAATTATGGGTACTGCTACTGCCGCATTAGGCGCTAAAGCAGTGAATAATCAAGTTGTCTCAACAGCAGAAGCAGCAGCAGCAGCTGTACGCAGAGAATTCGGTGGCGCCATTGACCCAGGTCATATCCGAGATAATATTGAAGATTATCTGGAAATGCTTCGTCCACCTGAGTTAGATTTGGGTAAAATTAGAAGCGAATTTGAAAAATTACTCAATGACCCTCAGTTAAAAGACATTGGAGGTAGTGACCTTCGTCATATTGATAAAGACAAATTTATTAGTTTAGTTAGCGAACGTACTGACATTTCCAAACGTGATGCAAATCGTATCGCGGATACATTATATGGAGTATGGCAGCAAGTAGTTGGTCAACAACCTCAAAAAGACCGTTTGGGTGAGTTAGTTGATTACCTCAAGTCTTTACCACCAGGACAAACTAAAACAGATGAACTGAACGCTAAGTTAGAAGCTTTAATTGCAGAAACACGTTCAGCAAAACAATCTGATGAAAAAGCTGCCAAAGAAGCAACTCCTGGACCAATACAAAGAACACTACAACAAGGATTTACAACGTTATCGGGTATTGTACTAGGACGTACAGATTTATCTGATTTTGACGTTGAGAAAATAATAGGCGCCTTAAGTCAAGCCAAAGATAAAGTTACTAACCAAGCAGATAAACTTGGTATACCAACACCAACGAAACCTTTTAGCGCAATTCGTGCGGATGTTGAAAACTATTTACTTAACACCTACGCATGGCAGTTAAGTAACGAAAAAATTTCTCAGGAATTCCGTGACGTTATATATGACCCTGCTGCTGACCCAGCAAGAGTTCGTCAAGAAGTAGAAAGTCTCGGACGTAACGACTTTATAAATATTCTTCAGCAACGTGGGTTATTGACACAAAACGAAATTCAACGTATTGCCGACAAACTCGAAGCAGTTCGTCAAGAAGTTTTGATAAGCGTCACAGCAGCAGAAGAGCGGGAAATAGTTTCTGACCTACAGCGTCGAGTGGAAAGTTATTTGCTCGTCACTCCCAAAGACAACTTTACACCCGAAGCTGTTGAGAGAGACTTTAAACCCATACTCGAAGACAAAAACGCAGACTACGAAACGTTATCACGACGGTTATTAGTACTTGACCGTCAGCAAATGCTTGATATTTTACTCGAACGGAATGATATTCAACCTCGCGAAGCTACCTATGTTATCGAACTGTTAGAGAAACAGCGCGACCAAGCTTTAATTGAGTCGAAAGGACTAGCAGAGCAAGCTAAGTATCAAGCAGAAACCTTATGGTTGAATTTAGAATCCTACCTGCGAAACACAGGAAAATCTGAACTAAACCCTGATGCTATTCGCGCAGACCTGAAAAAATTACTTGATGACCCGCAAGCTGGACTTTCTGCAATTCAAGCACGTTTATCTCGATTTGACCGCGATACTCTCGTTCAATTGCTCACGCAACGTCAAGATATAACGGAAAGTGAAGCGAATCAAATTCTCAATACAGTTTCAGAGTCGTGGAATAATGTTCAAAAGGCGCCATCAGCAATAGCTGACAAAGCCAAAGAACAATACGACAACGTAACAGCTACGCTAACAGATTACCTACGCAAAACAGGCAAAGAAGAATTAAACCCTGAAGGTATTCAGCGCGACTTAAACAAACTGTTCCAAAACCCCCAAGAAGGTGTAATTGCTTTACGTAATCGCTTGTCTAAAGTTGACAGAGATACCCTCGTACAATTACTATCACAGCGACGCGATTTAAGCGAAGAGCAAGTTAACCAAGTTATCGATTCGGTACAAACTTCGATTCGTGACCTTATAGGCGCCCCACGTCGAATTGCCACCCGTACACAGCAACGAGTAGAAACCTTCCAAGCTTACCTGCAAGAGTATTTGCGCCAAACAGGTAAAGAAGAACTCAATCCAGAAGGTATCAAACGTGACTTGAATTTACTACTACACGACCCACGAGTTGGAGTAGACAGTATATCCGAACGTCTTTCACACTTTGACCGCGACACAATAGTAGCGCTGCTCAAAATTCGTGAAGATATTACAGATACCGAAGCTGAACAAATCGCAGATAACATCGTCTCGGTACGCGACCAATTTGTCGAGCAAGTACGAGGAATACAACGACGCATCCAAGACGCAATCGATGGAGTATTCGGAAAAATTCGTAACTACCTAAATTCGCTTGACCGTCCAGAATTAAACTACGATGGCATCAAACGCGACGTTCGTAAGTTGATCGATGACCCACAAGCAGGATTCGATGCATTAAAAGACCGCTTGCAATCGTTCAACCGTGAAACCTTGGTTGCAATAATGAGTTCTCGTGATGACATCTCTCAAGATGATGTCAACCGAGTTATTGACCAAGTAGAGCGCGCACGCAACAACGTATTACAACGTGCAGAACGTATCCAACACGAAGCACAACGGCGCCTAGAAGACGTTAAACAACAGGCACAACGTCAAGCCGAAGAAACCCGTAAAGCCGCAGCCAATGCCGCTTGGTGGCTATTCCTCACAGCAGTTGTCTCCGCTATATTCTCAGCAATTGCAGGCGCCGTCGCAGCCACAGCTTTACTGATATAACCCCCTTATTCCCCCTTAATACCAGCCTCCCATCTTTAGATTAGGGAGGCTTTTTATTTTCTCTCTCTGTGTCCTCCGTGTCTCTGTGGTGAAATAATTTTTTACCACAGAGACACAGAGAGCGCAGAGAAGAGGAGAGTCCAGAAACAAATTACAGTAAAGTTCGTTATTATTCTTAGATGCTTCACACAGTAGCTAGTATTTACTAAGATATATGAAAACTATTTCCCGCGCGTCACGTAAAGCCTCAATATTAATCGCCATATCACCATTAATTATCACACCCTTATTTGCACACTCAGCTTCAGCGCAATCAACCAACCCATCACAGATAAATTCATACATCCAGCAACTAAGCAACCCTTCCCAAAGCCAGCAAGCACAGAAATCATTAGTAAGTATAGGAAAACCCGCAGTTCAGGCTTTAATTACGGCGTTACAGCAGCACCAAAATCCTGAAGTCCGTGCTGCTGCTGCTACTGCATTAGCTCAAATAGGCAATGATGCGGCGCCAGCTTTACCAGCACTATCAAGAGCATTACAAGACAAAGACCCAAAAGTTCGCTCTGCCGCAGTAGAAGCATTTGGTAGTATCGGCAAACGAGCTATGATACCCTACTTAGTTGCTAATTTAAAACACGAAAACGCATCTGTACGTTATAACGCAGCACATGGGTTAACACGACTTGGTAATTATGCAGAAAGCGCAGTCCCAACATTGACAGAAACACTACAAGACAAAGAAGCTTGGGTGAGATTAACAGCAGCAACAGCATTAGGTAATATTGGAGTGCGTGCGCTATCATCACTACCTGCTTTAGTCACAAATATGGAAGATAAAGACATATCAGTACGACATAGTGCCGCATATGCTTTAGGAAGTATAGCCACAAATGCACAAGAAACAGTAAACAAAGTATCAACAAAAGACCTAGACACACTCATATTACATCTAGACAAAGGCTTAAAAATAGCTGCAAAACCAAACCTAGAATTTAGACAGCAAGCAGTATTATCCGTTCGCACACCCCTAGAAGCCTTAAAAAAAGAAAGAAGCAAACGTAGAATTACCCAAATACTATCTCAATGGAAACATCTTTCCCTAGGCTATAGCAAAACAAATAATTTAATTGTTAATTTAGAGTAGGGTGCGTGACACCATAAAAAGATATCAACGTAGCGATAAGACAAGTGGTGTCACGCACCAACTAACAATTATGACCGTATCAAATAAAAAGTAAAATTAAAATGAACAAAACTATAGTATCAATTGTAATATCTATCTTTCTACTGCTGTTTATTTTCTCTCCGTTTGCAGCATTCTCTGGTTTACTACTTATATTATTTATTTCACTAATATCTTCGCTCTTTGCTAATATCTTCCAAGCATTACTAGGAAAAAATCCAGATAACTCAAATTCTAATTCGGCACCTTAGTAGTAATTATATAAGGGACGGGCAAGGATGCCCATCCCACAAGAACTATTACACAACAATTAGATTAAATGCTTTCTTGAAATTACAAAACCTTAATATCTTGTGCTTACTTCATTGGGGTCACGATAAGCTTGAGGTTTTTCATCGCGTTTGAGAAGACCAGCTAAACCAAGTAATCCTAACCAACCAAGCCATCCCCAACTGGTACCACGCTCTTCTTGGACTCCCGTTGTGCGTTGAGAATTAGTAGTATCAGTTGTTGTACCTGTTCCAGTGGTTGTGCCTGTACCAGTGGTTGTTCCATCTGTAGTAGTGCCTGTTGTTGCCCCACCTGTTGTAGTTGTTTGATTTGTAGTGCTGTCTGTTGTGGTGCCTGTTGTACCTGCGGCGCCAGTTCCTGTACCTAATGTTGAATCAGTTCCTGTACCTGTTGTACCTGTTGTGCCTGTTGCACCTGTTGTACCTGTTGTACCTGTTGTACCTGTTGTACCTGTTGTGCCTGTTGTGCCTGTTGTGCCTGTTGTACCAGTTCCTGTACCTGTTGTACCAGTACCATAAGTTGATGAACCAGTTCCTGTACCAGTGGTGCCTGTACCAGTACCATAAGTTGATGAACCAGTTCCTGTACCAGTTGTACCAGTACCAGTACCATAAGTTGATGAACCAGTCCCCGTACCAGTTGTTCCTGTACCAGTGGTGCCTGTACCAGTCCCTGTACCTGTAGTACCAGTCCCTGTACCTGTAGTACCAGTACCAGTACCTGTAGTACCAGTACCTGTACCCAATGAGCCAGTTCCAGTACCTGTACCTGTTGTTGCTCCAGTTCCTGTACCAGTTGTACCTGTACCTGTACCGAATGTGCTAGTTCCCGTACCAGTTGTACCAGTGGTACCCGTTCCAGAAGTTGTCCCAGTTCCTGTTGTACCACCTGTGCTGCTACCTGACGAAGAGGCGCCTGAACCCGAACCCGAACCCGAACCACCTGTTTGCGCTGAAGCTGGTAAATATATAGGTAAGGTAGCTATACCGAAAACGCAGGCACTGGTCAATATTAGTTTGGATATCTTAGAAGGCTTCATTGTTTGAGTTGCTCCGATTTTTTAGGATAATGGGTTAATGTTGGCGATGCAATAATTACAATTTCAATTCGATTGCTAGAACACAAGTTATTTATTTCAAATTGCTTTGAAATTAGTTTGGCTTATAAACACTTAACTAGAATAAAAGTTTTGATTTTATTTCACTTCCACCACAGACGTAAATTTGCTACATCAAAGGGAATAGGAAGATATATATAAACGCGAAATACAACAAGAGAGACGCAAAGTTACCCTGCTCTTAAACCTCCGGTTTATGCGTCTCTACATTTGTTGATGTTTTGATGGTCAAATTGAATAATAAAGGGGGAATGATTTAGCGTCTTTGGGTTTGACGTAGACTTTTTGCTGTGGTTCGAGGTTTAATTCATCGAAGCGTTCGCGCGATAAGTGCGCTGTCATTACTTGTCCATCTTCTAGGGTTAACTCGGCTTGTATTTCCCAACCTAGATTAATTAATCTACTTATTCTTGCTGGTACTGTTGTACCGTTATGATTTGTTTCTATGATTACGTCTTGGGGTCGCAAGAACATTTTTGGATGTGCTGAGTCAAACCCGTTACTCTGGAATAACCCTGATGTGCTAGGTAAAACGTTCACTGGTCCAATAAAGCTCATTACAAACGCGGATGCTGGGTGGTCATAAATTTCGGCGGGAGTACCAATTTGCTCGACAGCACCTTTATTCATTACGACAACTTCATCAGAAACTTCCATTGCTTCTTCTTGGTCGTGGGTTACAAATACTGTGGTTACATGCACTTCATCGTGCAAACGTCGTAACCACGCACGCAAATCTTTACGAACTTTCGCATCTAAGGCACCAAATGGTTCATCAAGTAATAATACCTCTGGTTCCACTGCTAATGCTCGTGCTAAGGCGACACGCTGCCTTTGTCCTCCCGAAAGCTGCGATGGGTATCTATCTCCAAGTCCACTTAGTTGTACTAATTCGAGTAGTTCTGAAACTCGGTTTTTTACCTTATTTTTTGGCGCCTTACGTATTTCTAGACCAAAAGCGATATTTTGCCGCACTGTTAAATGCTTAAATAAAGCATAGTGCTGAAACACAAATCCGATGTTCCGTTCTTGAACACTTTGATAAGTCGCGTCTTTGCCTGTTAACAATATTCTACCTGTGTCGGGCAGCTCTAAACCTGAAATCAAACGCAGTAATGTAGATTTGCCGGAACCTGAAGGCCCTAACAACGCTACTAACGAACCGCTTTGGATTTCTAGACTAACGTTATCAACTGCCTTAAAACTTCCAAACTGTTTGGATACGCTTTCAACTACTATGCCCACTGACTAACCACCTTTAGTTATAATCTACGGTTACTGGGTAGGGATACCGTGTAACAAATATACCATATGTGGATGATTTTGGTTAAAGCTATTGTTAAAAGCTATTTAAAGGGGATAGAAACCATGAAAGTTGTGCCAACTCCCTCTTTGCTGACGAAGCTTATATCTCCACCGTGTAGTTCAACATACTGTTTGACGATGGATAACCCTAAGCCGTTACCAGGAATTTTACCAACATTGCGGCAGCGGTGGAATTCATTAAATAATTCTTCATGGTCTGTGTAGGGAATACCAATACCTTTATCTTGAATACGAAAGATAGCTTCTTCTTGAAGACAGAATAAATCAAATTTGACGGGTTCACCGTTTGGGGAGTATTTGATGGCGTTTGTGAGCAAGTTTGTTAAAATATGTCGTAGCAGCTTTTCGTCGAGAACAGGTAACTGGGTGGTTGCTTGTTTTGTAGAGGTCATCCATTAATATTAAATCTGGCTCTAATGGTTCTGCTTTTTCAATTGCATGTTCTCCATATGCGACAATTGCGGGTACATTATAACCCGAACGTTCTAGAGAGTTTCTGATATCGCAAGCGATAATGCGCTCGTCTTTTACAACTAGGATATTTTTCATGAGTTAATTCCTCCTTATTGTTCGACGAATGTGATTGTGAATGCAGTACCAAGTATATTATTAAAAATAATCGAACCTTCTAATTGCTCAACTAAGCTCCAAACCAATTGTAACCCTATCATTGACCGTAAATATACCCAGTAAACGTGATTGTTCGACAACATAAACACAATCGCATGGCGCCATTTGACATATAGATTCTGAATATGCACCCATAACATCAATTATATGGGGCAAGGGTGTATCGTAAGTAAACGTTAGTGTCGGGACAATACTTTCTACTGTTGGCATAAGGGTGCGTTCTCATAGCTCAGGTGCAAGTTAAATGATTATTAATATGTTAAGTCTTGTATCTGTCACAATTGTTTAGCTAATTTGTTTTTTATATAAAACTATATTAATGAGTTAGGGTACATTCAAAACAATAAATCTGTATTTACACTCGATATGTACCTGCCTTACGCAAATTAAAGGCATAAAATAGTTAAGTCGGGAATAATAGGTGAGCGAATGAAAGCGATGTTATCAGAAAAACAAATTCCACAGCTTGCAGCAATAGTTGGAGAAGATGCGGTTTGTATGTGGGATTCTATAGAAACTAGTCACCTTTCCCGTATTAGTCGCGCGTTTTTACCTTCAGTCACACCTCCTAGTTGCATCGTTTATCCACAGTCAGAAGGTCAATTAGCTTCACTTCTAACTATTGCACACGGCAATAAATGGCGAATTTTGAGTTGCGGCAATGCAAGTAAACAGGGTTGGGGCAATTTGGCAAGTGACATAGATATAGTCATCAGTACCGAGCGGATGAATCAAGTTATCGAACATGCAGTTGGTGACTTGACGGTAACAGTTTATTCTGGCATGAAATTTGCGGCTTTACAGCAAATGTTAGGAAACACTAAACAATTTCTTGCCCTCGACCCGAACCCATTATCAACGATTGGTGGTGTTATTGCTACAGGAGATACTGGTTCATTACGACAGCGTTACGGCAGTGTTCGCGACCAATTGCTTGGTATTACGTTTGTTTTAGCAGACGGACAAATTGCAAAAGCTGGAGGAAGGGTGGTAAAAAATGTTGCCGGATATGATTTGATGAAATTATTTACAGGTTCGTATGGCAGTTTAGGAATTATTACCCAAGCAACATTTAGGTTATATCCTATGCAGTCAGCATCTTCTACTGTTGTATTAACGGGTGAAAGTGATGCATTACAGCAAACAGCTGACATTTTACGTGGTTCTGCGTTAACTCCTACACAAGCAGATTTACTATCGAGGCAACTAGTAACAAATTTAGAGTTAGGTAAAGGACTAGGATTAATTGTTCGCTTTCAAAGTATTGCCGAAAGTGTTAAGGAGCAAGCAATTCGACTTTTAGAGGTTGGGCAGAAATTAGGACTGCAAGGAAATTTATATGAGTTAGAAGATGACACAAGCTTATGGGAGAAATTGCAACAACAAATCCATTTTTCCAGTAATACAAACTTAATTAAGTGCAAAATAGGAATATTACCGACACAAGCAGTTGATGTGCTGAGTTTAGGAGAGATGGGAATGGTGCATATCAGTAGTGGTTTAGGAATATTGGAGTTTACGCATCTAGACAAAGTATTAGAAGCACGTGCGTTATGTCAAAAGCACAGTGGATATTTGACGATTTTAGAGGCGCCTGCTTCAATCAAGCAGAAAACAGATGTATGGGGTTACACTGGGAATGGGCTAGATTTGATGCGAAAGATAAAACAGCAATTTGACCCAGAGAATATTTTAAACCCTGAAAGATTTATAGCTTAATCCCCTCCCTCCCCCTTCCTCCTCCCTCCTCTTCTCCTCCCTCCTGACCCCTATCGTCCTCCCTCCTGACCCCTATGCAAACTTCAGAAAATCCAATCAACGAAACTGCCAATATAAAAAACCTCAAAGGGTTCGACGCAAACCATCCACCCGACCCCAAACTCATAGATAGCTGTGTACACTGCGGGTTTTGTCTCTCAACATGTCCAAGCTACAGAGTACTTGGCAAAGAAATGGACTCCCCACGTGGACGTATCTATTTAATGGACGCAATAAACGAAGGTGAAATAGCGCTCAACGAAGCATCCGCACAACACTTTGACTCATGTTTAGGATGTTTAGCTTGTGTAACTACTTGTCCTTCTGGGGTACAGTACGACAAACTAATATCCGCAACTCGTCATCAAGTCGAACGTAACTACTCTCGTAACTGGTTTGACACATTAATACGTAAATTAATCTTCTCTCTATTTCCTTACCCAAATCTTTTACGTGTCTTCCTAGTTCCTTTGTTTATCTACCAAAAACTAGGTTTACAAAAACTAGTACGTGCAACAGGTTTACTCAAACTAATTTCTCCTCGCCTAGCCGCGATGGACTCGATATTACCAGAAATCACCTTAAAATCATTTCAGAGTAACCTACCAAGAATAATTGCTGCCCAAGGGGAAAAACGCTACCGTGTCGGTGTAATATTAGGTTGCGTACAACGCTTATTTTTCTCACCAGTCAACGAAGCAACAGTACGTGTACTAACAGCAAACGGTTGTGAAGTAGTAATTCCTAAATCACAAGGATGCTGTGCTGCACTACCAGAACACCAAGGACAAACTCAACAAGCACAAGCATTAGCAAAGCAAATGATAGACAGCTTTGCCGACACCAACGTTGATTATGTCATTATTAATGCAGCAGGTTGCGGACACACCTTAAAAGAATACGGTCACATTTTAGAAAACGACCCAGAATACAGTGAAAAAGCTAAAGAATTTGCGGCAAAAGTCAGAGATTCACAAGAATTTTTAGCAACCGTTGGATTAACAACAAAACTATCATCAATTACCGAAAAACCCTTGACATTAGTCTACCAAGATGCATGTCACCTACTACATGGTCAAAAAATTAGTGTCCAACCACGTCAACTCTTACAGCAAATACCTAATATTAAATTAAAAGAACCATTAGATGCAGCGTTATGCTGTGGAAGTGCAGGTGTCTATAATATGCTGCAACCTGAAGTAGCAGAAGAACTTGGGCAGCAAAAAGTGCAAAATTTACTTAATACTGGCGCCGAGTTAATAGCATCAGCAAACCCAGGATGCGCGCTGCAAATTACCAAGCATCTAAAAGCACAAGGTAAAAAGGTTGAAGTAATGCATCCAATAGAATTGTTAGATTATGCAATTCGTGGTGAGAAGTTGAGTTAATCCCCCCAACCCCCCTTAATAAGGGGGGCTTTAAGATAAACTAAAATGTCATTCTGAGCGCAGCGAAGAATCTAAGAGGATGTTTTAAAAGTGGGGGACTGTTGTAAGAAAGCTCACAAGGCTTAAGCTGAAATTGAAGACATCAGCACCTTGCGAGCAATGACTAAAATATATCCTAACAATTTGACGTGGGAGCAGTGGGAATTAATTGCCGATCTATTCCCTGAGACAAAACCAGGTGGACGACCGAGGAAAGTATCAATTTATGCAGTTTTAAATGCAATTATGTACGTACTTTGCCAAGGATGTACATGGCGAGCATTGCCTGGAGATATCCTACGCTTGGCAAACAGTTTATGGGTATTTTCGTAAATGGCACAAAGACGGTACATGGCTTATGGTACATGACAAACTCTACCAATGGGTTAGAGTGGCGGCAGACCGTCAACCAAGCCCTTCAGAAGCAGCTGTTGACAGTCAATCAGTCGAAACAGCAACCATGATATCTCAGGAAGTTGGTTATGATGCGGGCAAAAAGATACATGGTCGTAAACGACATTTGACTGTGGATTTACTAGGGCTTGTATTACGAGTTTTGGTAACATCCGCTTCAATTCCGGAGCGTCAAGGGGCTAAGAAAGTCCTTGAACGAGTTCATAATATGAGCCGCGTGAATCGATTACATACGATCTGGATGGATGGAGGATATCGAGGAGAGGATTTTATGCGTTGGGTGATGGATATGTTTCGGTGGATTGTGGAAATTGTGCTTAGACCGTTAGAGAAGAAGGGTTTTGTCCATCTACCTAAGCGTTGGGTTGTAGAACGAACTTTTGGTTGGCTTAATTGGTGTCGGCGTTTAAGTAAAGATTACGAACGGCTACCAGAAACCTCGGAGACTTTTATTTATATCGCCATGATACGTATTATGGTTCGGCGACTCGCATAATTTTTTTGACCTGCTTCGACTTTTAAAACATCCTCTGAAGATTGGTTATATAAACATGATATGTCTATCCCCGATGAACATGCAGAGGGTTGTTATAATATCCAATTCTTTATTCCTGAATGTTGCTTTTACGATTTCTGCATTTCTGTCTTAAATGTTGCGTGTAATCAACAACAATGGCAAATATATAGAGAGATGATTCAATCTTGTGGTTGGATTATGTATTATAAAAATATGTGCTTTGTATGTGAGCGTCCAACTAAGCTTTCTTTTGATGACCAAAATCGTCTTCATGCAGATGGTGAGCCAGCGATAGAATATGCTGATGGTTTTAAAGTATATTCTTATCATGGTACTACGTTACCTGAAAAGTACGGCGAAGTTCTTGCGAAGCAATGGAAAGCACATTGGTTACTTGAAGAAGAATTCGTTTACGTTCCTCAGCATGACATAAGTCCATATTTTAGCCGTTTGCACGATATGTACTACTAATTAAAAAGAAATAGGTGATAAATTTAACATAAATACATCAGTCCATTTTAATGGACTTATACTATTAGCTTAGGGTTTTAAACCCTAAGCGGGTATGAGCGTAGTCAAGATATTGGTAAATAATATTATATGCTGCACAGGCATCCTGCCTGTGCTACAAGAGGGGGTTAATGGATTATTGATAGGATGAGGGTTAATGCTGAAATAAGGGAGAGGGCAAGTAACCAGGTGTTGAATTGTTTTTGCTTTTTTGCTTGGGTTTCTAGTTTTTGGTGTAGTCGTTCGATTTCTGTTTGTGCTTGCTGGAGTTGGTTGTGAATGGTTTGGTTATCGAGATGTAGCTTGTCTAGCGCTTGTTTTCCTCCAAAGTCGGTTATTATTGTTTGGATTTCGGTTTTTATAGTTTGGATTTGTGAGTGTGCTTGAGATACTTCTTTGGTTTGTGTTTGGGTTTTTTCTTGGTATCTGGCTATTTCTTGTTTGGCTGTTTCGATTTGCGCTGCTAGTTGGTTGATGTGTTCGAGTTGTTGAGGCAAGTCTTTGGTGAATGCTGGTAAGATTGCTTCGAGTTGTTGTGCTTGAGTTTTTGTTGTGTCTACGCTGTCTATTACAAATTTTAGTTCGTGTCTAAATGTGCCTAGTAGAGTTTGGTAGTCTCCTATTTGCTCTAAGTATGATGTTATTTCATTGCGAATTTCATGGATTGTACTGATATTTGCTTCTAGTTTGACTTGTTGTTCTTGAATTTCTTGGATGTTGTTTTTGACAGTTTGTGAGAATGAGAATGTGTCTGATTTGAGTTGCTCTATTTTGCTGTTATCTTCTATAATGGCTGTGTGAATGTTGGCAGCTTGTTTGGCTGCGTTCTTTGCTGTTGTAATTCCTCGTTCGATGGTATGCCAAAGTTCTTCGAGTTGTTTGGCTATTTCTGCATCTGTATGTAATTTCATTTAATTTTCTCCTTTTGATAATAGATTATTTAGACGTGATATAAATGATTCACATAGTAATGTTACGAGTGGTTGTTTTTGGTTTGATTGAGTGTTGATGTCTTGCCAAAAGCTTAGATTTTGCTGGTAGTTACCATCATATAAATGTGACCTGACACGCCCTGCTTCATACGGTAAACCTTTTGCTTCTAGGTCTTTGGCTATACTTTTTAATAAGTATTTATACTCTTGGAAGTCGGTATCTTTTAATAGTTCTGCTTCTTCTACTGCTTGCCAAGATAATCCCATTGCGCGTAATAGTAAACAGCGCAGATGGATATTTTGAGTTTTTTGGAGTTCGTTGTTTAAGTGTTCATGTGTATGTTTTTTTAATAGTGTTATGGCTTGAGTTTCCCATATATATAGTTCTGCGTTTTCTACTCCGGCAAATTGCAGTGCTAAATAACTATCCCAATATAGATAACCTGTTTCGCAACGTTTGAGTAGACGTTGTTGTACGTCATCGGTAATTTGGTTTAAGTCGGCATCACTGACAATTTCACTAATCCAATTTATGGCGCCGATATGGTCGATGGTTTCACATTGCTGAAAAAAGTTATAGCCATTGTCAGTAAGGCGCCTTATTTCCGATGTTGTTACGACTACTAATAAACGGGAACGCGCACGGGTTAAAAGTGTATACCACTGAAAACTTTCTTCTAGAGTTGGTTTTTCTTCACCTTCAAACAAGCAAAAAGCTACACAAGCTTCAAATTCACGACCCTTAGCTTTTTCTGGGTTAAGAATTACTAAATTATCATTTGAGTTTAATGCTTTATTAGAAAGTACTTTGACAGCTTTCGCTAAGTCACGCAGTAAATAACGACGATTTTCTTCGTTACCACATTCTCCTGCTAGCTTGTCTAAAAATAAAATCGCTTCTTCTTTAGATGCACATTCCAATAGTTTTACACTTTCACCAGTTTCAAAAGCGTGTTTAGGATTTGCTGGTAATGGTAGCTCTTTACATTTGTTTTCAGATGTAATTGTTTTTGCTACTACCCAAAATTGATTTGCAAATTCTAATATTTGGCGTGAGTTACGGTAATTACGTACTAGTTCAATTGAGTTCTTAATATGTAGCTGTCCCCAGTTAAAATCAGTAGCTTGAATGCGTTGATTTAAATCGCCTAACAGCCATAAATAGGTTTGATGTCCTTGAGCAGCCCATGATTTACATACTGAAATAATAGCTTGTAACTCGCTTAATAAATAATCTTGTGTTTCATCTACTATTAATAAAGTGCATTCAGAATTACTAGGGTTAATATTGAGTGAATTCTGTAATATTTTCGCTGCATCTGACCGTGATATACGACAAGATAAAGCTTTATAAAAATGCTTCTTACTAATTTTCAATAAGTTTTCAACTCGGTGCGAGTTGACTTGATACATAACGTTTTTATCATTAGCTTTATGTTTATTTTCATCTAATACAAAAGCTTGATATAATAGAACGTCATCGGTTGTAATATCAGTTTGACGACTATATTTCAGTGCTTGCTTTAATGCATCTAACTCTTCTTGTCCTGAAGCTAGACGGTTTTTAAACTCAGGATTAATTTTAGTCAACCACTGTGGAAACGTACCTAACCAAAAATTTTCTTGAGTTGCTGCTGTTTTAACTTCAGAAAATTCTGAAATATCACGTCGCAAAGCTTCCGGTACAATCAACATTGTATTCCACCCAAAATTACGGTGAATTTCGCAAGCGAATAAAGTTGCACAAACCGTCTTACCAGTACCAGGTGCGCTTTGAATAACAATACATGAACTATCTTCAAATTCATGCACTGTTGATGGTCGATACTGCGAACACAATATTCGTAAGGGTTCATCTAAAATATTACGCTGGTAATTCGTCAAAATCGGCGAGTACCGATAGCTACCATACACAAACCTGTACCAATCGGTATCTTGCTCTCGATTCCATTGATATGCTGGGTTTTCCTCTAACGCAGTACCCTGTGGATGCAAAAGTTCTTCAATAACGTTTGTATGCGAACATTCTCGCTGATCAAAAGCATGATCATAAACACTATCGCGCAACCCAGCCTTGATAACAACAACATTATTATCCGCGCGATGCCAAATAACGCGCCACTTGCCAGAGCGAGTTCGTAACAAATTATCAAAACCTTTTAGCGCTTTCGTTTGTCTTTCATCTCCCTGACTCAACCGATGCAAAATCTGGTAAATCCTTTGCAGGTCAGCAGGTGGAAGCTTTTGAATTTCACGAAAGGCCGCGCGGATTATTTTCACGTCAGCCATACACAACGTTTTCTCCCCGATAAACAGTAGTTGTATATGCTTAGTATTCCCAGTTTCGCTAACAATTAATCATGAGAGTGTAATGGGCATCTTGTGGAATGGGCATCCTTGCCCGTTCTATATCATAAGTTTTGGAAGGTTGTGGCACATAATCCCAAATGTGTCCTTGTGTATTTTTTTTTACTACATAGACACAGAGGGCACAGAGTAAGAGGAATAAACCACAAAGACACAAAGGAGGAGTAGGAAGAGAGAATCTCCCAAAATTAATGACGAACTTACTGTCGAATCGTTTGAGGTTCCAAAACGTTGAATTTTATTTGGTTGTACAAAAACCTACTTAGGCTTTGCAATTTATCGCGAGGAACTTATAGTGCTTAAGTACTGTCTGTATATCCGGGCAAACGCATCTTGAATTGGCTTAGGGCAAGGAATAGCGGTCAAAAGACAGCGCCGATTCTCTTCAAGCACAACTATAAATCAATAACAAGCTATTTAACTATATAAAAATACAAACTAATCTCTTATTAAAGAATATCTTTATTAATATATAAATACTACAAACAAAAGCGGAGGGTATAGCGTAGCCATGCCCCAGCTCGAGGCGCCTATAAACGAAAATTTACACAATAGATAAATAGTATCTTTAACAATAAATAATTTCTATGAATCCTGTTTTTTTTATTTAATCAGGTCGAAATCTATTTATTATTTAATAGACTTTCTATACAAATAAACATCAAGATTTTCCCTATATCTCTAAATTAGTATCAGGAGAAAATTCTTTCAATAAAGTGTAATATATTTTACATTTGTTCTCAGTCTAATTTCGTAAATAATTACAAATTTATTGTCAAGATAAGCAACGGCGCCCATTATCTTGTAGAAGGCGTCTATCCAACTTATGGTTTTGCTAATTTCTGTACAAAACTTATATGCGACTAACTACTTAAACCTTGTTGTAGCACATCTAAAACCTTTGCCATATCACCCGCAAGCAATGCTTTCACATCTAACCACAAACCTGGATAAACCTGGCTTTTAATTATACCGCTTGTATCAGCTTCTAAATTTATATACTCGCCATTCTGCAAGCAAAACCAATCAAGTTTATTATCTAACGTTTGCCAAACAATATATTCTTTTACGCCATTGCGACGATAAACTTTTTTCTTATCGTGTAAATCATTCGCTGCGCTGCTTCCTGCGACTTCGGCGACTAATTCTGGCGCCCCTTCAATATAACCATCATTATTAATACAGGAATTTCCATTCGACTCAATACGCAGCAAAGCATCTGGTTGCGGTTCGTTGTCTGCATCTAACAGAACTGTTGCGTTATCACTCAAATTAACACCCTCAGTTGCTGCTTCGTAAGTCCCTAACCACGTCATCAACCTTCCGTGAGGTTTACCGTGGTTTACGTGTCTTACCGGAGATGCCATGTATACTATTCCCTCTATCAATTCTGCTTTTTTAACATGCGGCATTGCGACATATCGCCGCTCAAATTCATGCCGAGTCAACCTATCCCCATTTTCTAATGGTGGAATGTAAGTACTCTTTTTAAGGCTTTGCTCTACTGATGCTGTCATTAGCAAAATCCTCTCTCAGAATTGTCGTTGCATCTAGTATATCAGTTTTCGTCAGTGTCCAATCTATCTGCCTGCGAAACTGGTAATTCGTAATTTGTAGTATTAACAACAAATTACGAATTATCAATTCACATTTAGGCAACTTTGTTTGAGTCTAACTTCTTTGAAATATCTGATATAGATTTTTGTGGAAGTGAGTGTGGTAATAACTGCACGCGCCAGAGTTCTCGGTCATCAGTTAAATCGCTTGCAGCTGTTCTACCGTGCAACATGTAATGATTTTCAATTAAAAGTAGGTCGCCTTGCTGCCAATCATGGCAAATTAAACAGCTATCGTCGTACACCTTGGCTTGTAGTTCAGTAATTAGTTGTTGAAAATCTTGTTGGGGTAGACTTTGTGATGATAGCTCAAAGGTTTGTAATTTAGAGCTAGAAGCTTCTTGATAGCGAAGGATATCTTCACCTGTAATCGGATGTTGCATAATTAATGGATAGCTGTGTTTTTTACCTCCATAGTAAGTAAGTTTGGTGAAGTAATCAATTTCTATTTGTTTCCAAGCCTCAACTTTTGTAGAACCTGCATTTTCAAGCACTCTTCGACCGTCAACTACTGTGGTCTGTCCTTCTCCATTTGCTGGAGCTTTATGACAATAAAGAATAAAAAACTGAGGTGTAAAATCTTCATAGCGACCGCTTGTTTCTAAGTAAGAGGGTGGCATACTTAAATCCCAATGTAAGGGAACAGCTTCACGAGAAGCAATATAACCATCAGGTCTTTCTTTTGGTCGAATTGTATGTACAGGTCCGAAGTCCCAGATTACTGGTTTTCCAAACAAGCTTGAAAACTCGACAAGATGCTCTTTACTGTCAACCTGAAAACCTCGTAAAACCACAAACCCATACTCTAAACAAAGATTTTGTAATGTTTTTGAATTAAGGCGAGAACAGTCAGGTTTTTGCTGATTATCATTACCTTTGTAGGTAATGCGAATTCCTGTTTTTGGCGGGTTGATAATTTCTAATTCACATTCACTCCAAATTTCTTCAGTTGACTGTAGGAAATACCAAGGTTGTTGGTGACGCTTAACTAAAGCGGTTAGTGGTAATTTTTCTGCCTCTTCTTTTTTCATCATAATTTCTTGATTGTCAGAAGTTTTAACAACTACGTTATGCCAAGGGGTGATACAACGATAATCATTGGGTAATACATGAACAGCAAATTTTGGTCCTGAATTATTATGACCATGAACAGAAAGCCGAATATGATGTGGAAACTTTTCTGAAAGCAGTTTCGTTAATGCATCATTCCGTTGAATCATGATTTTAGCGAATTCACCACTCTGCTTGAGCCGAGTTTTTTTCGTTTTAGGGTAATTACTATTAGTCCAAGGATTGTCTTGAAAAAGGAAATTCTTCAGACCTTGGTAAGTTTGACGTATTTGTTCATCATTTTGGATTTGCGCTTCTACTTGCTGCTTGTCAAGAGAACAATATTGGCTCATCAGTTGTTCTCGAAGAGCATCATATCCATTTTGTGATGAGAAAAAGCTATCTAAACATTCCCAGGAAATGTGACGAACTTTGATAAGATTTTTAAGAGTAGTATTATACTTATCTTGGGTTTCTTCAGAAACTCCAATTAAATCAGAGAAGGTAGTTCCATCACTAAAAATGATAAGTTTACATCCTGGTGCGTAAAATTTTCTCACTTGTTCGCAGAAATTATCTAGATATTCTAAGGCAATTTCTTCTCCTCGGTCTGGTAAATAGCCAAATACTTTAGAGTTTGTGTTGGGTGACTTGCAGGGAAATCCAGGCAAAATCATCTCTATTGGTTGACTCCTGCGGATAAAATACATTAATTGCTCTGTTAGAAAAGTTTTTCCTTTTGTTTCAAAGCAGTCATTTTTAGCTTTAGCAAGTAATTGGCGGAAAAGTTTCACAAATTGGGAAACAACCAATTGATGATTTTTGGTTTCAATATGTACTATAGTCATAATTAATTTCATCCTTAATATCCGTTTAATGACCTATCCATACAGTGGAATGGCTCTCTATTAACTCAAACGGTAAGGAATTTTCTTTTATGCATCCTCTAGAACTGTCGGTTCGCGTTCCTAGTGGTTCGTGTCATTAATTTTGAGAGTAAATATTTTACCACAAAGACGCAGAGTACGCAGAGAGGAGGATAAGAGGAATTAAAACCCTGAGAAGAAAGGAATAAGTCAATCTTTAAACTTTAGATAAGCTTTATTTAATCAGGGAATGACATAATTGTGTCAAGAAAACAAGCGTGGATTCTAGGAAACAATAATTAGTAACTGTATATTGTCAAGTTATTAGTGTACTAGATGCCCTGGAAGTGAAGCGGCTGATAATTGACACTGCAAAAAGACAATAGCTACATAATCGTCTGAAAAATTATTGGCTTGATAAATATGATGAATTCTACCAGTGGGAATCACGTAATTTTCCTGCACCCAGATGGAACAAGTCCGTCGCATTATGCGTTGGCAAGATTTGTAGATCAAGGGCCTGACGGACGTTTGAATTGGGACATGATGTCTCGTTCAAGTGTTTACCTGGGTCATATGGAAGACCAACTTGGGGGAACCTCGAATGGTGGTGCAGTGACTCACGCTACAGGCGCCAAGGTATATGCAGAATCTTTCGGTTTGAACGCAGATGGTTCGCAAGTTACTTCCCTTTCAGGCAATATAGGTAAGACCATCATTGAAGAAGCCATCGCAGCGTCGAAGGTGACTGCTTTGGTTCAGTCGGGTGCTGCATTCGAGCCTGGTACAGCCGCCTTTGTAGCCCAGCTGGGTGAAACATTTGATGCAAATGGAACGCGAATTCCACCCCGTCAGCGTTTAGCAGATATCACCAAAGAAGTTATCCTCTCTGGGGTAGATTTCATTCTTGGTGGTGGCGAACTCAACATGGTGCCCGTTGGTACTGACGGTTTCCACGGCACAGCGGCTGATTATGATGCTCTCGGTACTAGCCCTTTGCAACGTCCCAGCGAAAACCTGATTGAATTGGCGAAGGGTAATGGTTACAGCGTTGTTTACAACGAGCAACAACTCAACGACCTGCTCGATCCAGCAAAGACTCCTACAGCACCAACCAAAGTATTGGGCGTATTTGCTCCCATTCACACCTTCAACGACCGTCCAGAAGAAGTTTTAGCCGCACAGAACTTACCGCTCTATGCTGAAACATCTCCGACAATTGCCGAGATGCTGGATGTTACCCAGAAGTTGATGGAAAAACATCCTAACTTCAACAACGGCTCGATTGCAGTTATTGAAGAAGAAGGAAGCGACAACTTCGGCAACAATAACAATGCGGCTGGAGTCCTGGAAGGTGTGCGTCGTGCAGATGCGGCGATTGGGGTAGCAATGGATTTTATTAACAAGTATCCCAATACCCTGTTGCTAACTGCGGCTGATAGTGATGCAGGTGGTTTGCAGGTAGTTGACCCACGTACTCCCGGTCAGCCCGTTGGCACTATTAACAGTAACCCCACCACCACCGCACGCAACGTACCCCTTGATGGTCAAACAGGAGCAAATACCCTGCCTTTTGTTGCTGCACCTGACGCAAATGGAGATGTTTTCAATTTTGCTGTCGGTTGGGCAGGTACACCTGACTTCAGCGGTTCCATCGTATCGAAAGCACACGGTCTGAATGCAGATAAGTTAGCTGCAACGGTGGACAATACGGGAATGTACGAGTTGATGTACGAAACTCTGTTCAACACCGAACTACCTTCGCGCAACGCAGCACCAACAGCAGCACCGAAAGCCACCAAGGACACTGGCAACGTCATCTTCATTCACCCAGATGGTACCAGCCCTTCGCATTACATGGCGCTGCGAAACATCGATAAGGGTCCTGATGGGCGCCTCAACTGGGATATGATGTCCGATGCTGGGGTTTACCTGGGGCATATGGAAAACCAACTAACAGGTACTTCCAACGCGGGTGCAGTTACCCACGCTAACGGCGTGAAGGTCTTTAACGAATCCTTTGGATTGGAAGAAGATAATACTCGCGTTACTCCAGCATCAGGTAAAACTGGCTACACTATCCTTGAAGAAGCAATTGAAGCTGGAAAAGCGACTGCCCTAATTCAATCCGGTCACTTAGCTGAACCTGGTACCGCTGCCTTTGCTGCGGAAACTACTAACCGTGATGGTGATAATACTCGTGCGCGCGATAAGTATGCTGAAATCATTGAGCAGGTAATTCGCTCTGGCACCAATGTAATTATGGGTGGTGGTGAACTATACATGTTGCCACAAGGCACTACAGGTTTCCACGTCGATGCTGAACTAGATGCTTCAGAAAGCAGCCCCGAAAGGCGCCCCACTACTAACCTAATTGATTTGGCGAAGTCTTTAGGTTACACAGTGGTTTACACTGAAGAACAAATGAATGACGTAATTAATAACACTAATCCACCAGAGAAGCTCTTGGGTGTATTTGCGGCAATACATACCTTTGACGACCGCACCGAAGAAGCATTAGGGCTTAACGGCAGCAATCCTCTACCATTATATGTAGCAACAGCACCCACCGTTGCTGAGATGGCTGAAGCGTCTTTGAAGATACTTAATAAAAACCCGGATGGCTTCTTTATGGTAATTGAGGAAGAAGGTTCGGATAACTTTGCTAACAATAATAACGCCGTAGGCACAGTTGAGGCAATCCGTCGGGCAGATGCAGCAATTGGCGTGGCGATGAATTATGTTAATACCCAAGACCCCAACACTTTAGTCATTACTGCCGCAGACAGTGATGCTGGTGGTTTGCAAGTGACCCAATTTGCTCCTTACACTCGTCCATCTGGAAACTTTACTCCTAGCAATCCAGCAATCGCCGATAGTGAACCATCTGCTCCTTTCATCAACGTTAACCCAACAACAACCAATACCAACCGAAATGTATTAGATGGTGTGAATGGCAGTACTGGTAGTGCAGAGGCGCCTTGGATACCATTTGCTGCTCAGGACAGTATAGATGGGCCAATGGGTAACTTTGGTATAGCCTGGGTCGGTACTCCAGACTTCCCTGGTAGTATTGTTTCCAAAACCTACGGTATGAATGCGGATAAATTACCTAGTACTTTGGATAACACCGAAATTTACGCTCTAATGTATCAGACCTTATTCGGTGTCAGACCACAATTCGCTGCCGCACAGCAAGAAGCCAAGTTAGTATATGGTACTAGTGGGAATGATATTTTAATTGCAGGCGCCTCTGATGGTAGCTTTGACGGTATCAATGACACCGTGTTTACTGGTGCAGGCAATGATGAAGTTGATACACGAACTGCAACTTCTCCAATTGCTGGTGGTAATCGGATTTATTTAGGTGCTGGTAACGATACTGTCTTTGTTAGCAAAGGCGATCTCGCTTTTGGTGGCGACGCTAATGATGTATTCGATGCTACTAGTGCTAAAGGTGGCAACCGCATGTCCGGTGATGCGGGGAATGATATTTTCTTCCTCGGTAGCAATGACCGCGCATTAGGTGGCGATGGTAACGACCAATTCTATGTTCAATCGGGTGGTGGCAACCTTCTTTCTGGTGGTGCTGGCGCCGACCAATTCTGGATTGTAAATGCGGAATTACCTTCAATAGCGAACACTGTTCTTGATTTCCAAGTTGGTACTGACGTAATTGGCATTCTTGGTGGTGCTATGGATATCTCTGCATCAACTCTGAATTTAATCCAAGTTGGTAGTGATACACAGATTACTTTTGGCGGTCAAACTTTGGCTGTTTTAGGTGGTATTGAAGCAACCATTTTAGATTTGGATGATCCTGACCAATTTGTCTTTGCTTAATTCCCGTAATTTTGACTCACCAGCGGCGTTAGGTTATTTACACCTGATTAATGACGTAGAGATGTTACATGTAACGTCTCTACGTAACCGTATTGCATCGAACGCTTAGTATATCAGTTTTAGGAGCGTCGATGTTTAGCATTGGGGCAAAATAAAAAGTTTTGTAACAATTACAGATAGTTTGTGTAAAAGCCGCGCGTAAAGACCTGACAAATATAGAGAGCCACAAGCACTCGATGAAATTCGGGGTCTTTTATGACTAACGACTCAAAAGAACAACTAGATGTACAACTTAAGGAATTAGCGCTCGAAGCTCAACAACACCCACAATCAACTAGGGAGCGGCGAGTCGCATTAACTCGGCTGATTAATGCGATTTGGCAATCGGGTAGACTCTATCAACCCTATAAAGGTCAATTTCAACTAGCTTATAAAGATATTTATGATGAGGCAGTGCAAAACCTATTTTTCTATCTTTGTCAAGGTGATAATATTAACAATTATAACCCCCAACGTGGTGAAGTAATTACTTGGGTAAATATGCTACTAAGTAAGCGTTTTTTTCCGGAAGCTATCCCCAAAATTATCGGGAAACAAAATGAAGTGAATCTTGATAACTCTCATCTGGAAAACATACCTGCATCTCAACCAACATCTTTATTTGAACAAGTAATAGAATGTATCGAATCTGACCCAGAAAAAATATTTGTCAAAGTACATATAACAGGTCATCCAGAGGCAAATTTTCAAGCAATAGCCAGAAAAAGGTGTAGTGGGGTTTCTTGGAAAGACATTTCGGCAGAATGGGGCATTGGCATTTCATCCTTAAATATTTTTTACCAACGTTGCCTAAAAAAATTTACTCCTATATTTCAAGAACATCTATATCTTTGACTATGATCTGACCAGAGGGTAAAAAATTATGAACAATATCACAGATATTTTAACATTTACAGCGCCGATATCTCCGGATGCAAGGCGCCGTGCCGAGCAGCTATGTAAACAACAAGCTACACCTGAAAAAGGCGAACGAGTCCGTCTTAATACCTTGTCTGTATCTTTTGTGAATTTATACTTACAATGCATGGGATTTGAGACGGATTTGGAGAACAGCGACAGTTGGAACCCAGTACAGCAGACTTTTTTGGATGTAGCTGATTTGTCGTTAAAGGATTTAGGCGCCTTAGAGTGTCGTCCAATTTTAGAAGGAGAAAAGTTTGTTTATATACCAGAAGAAGTACAGTCAGACCGAATTGGCTATGTAGTTGTACAGATTAGTAAATCATATCGAGAGGCAAAGCTACTAGGATTTGTTAAGGAAGTAACAAGCGATTTATTACCAATTCGTCAACTGCAATCTTTGGAAGATTTACTAGAATATTTAGAAGTAGAGATCGAATTAATACGGTCTCTACACATCCCAAACAAGACGTTGGTTAGATTAAAACAATGGTTAGATAATATTATTGAGGCGGGTTGGCAAGAAGTTGAAACTCTTTTAGGTACTCAAGCTAATTTACCAGCTTGGAGTTTGAGAAGTGAAGCAGGTGCCTTTCTTAGTAGGGGTAAGCTAATTGATTTTGGAATTTTGACCGAGCAAGCAGTTGTTTTGGTTGTTACCCTTCCTCAAGACAACGAAGAGGAAATGGATATTATTGTAGAAATACATCCTAAAAGCGGACAAGATTATTTGCCATCAAATCTCCAGTTAATGGTGCTGGATTTTGAGGGAGGATGTGTTATGGAAGCCCAAACCAGAAGCAACAATAAGAATATTCAATTACAATTTAGTGGCGAGCTTGGAGAACGTTTTAGTATTAAGGTTGCTTTAGGTGATGTCAGTGTTGTAGAAGATTTTATCATCTGTTGACAACAATAGGGGTGCTTTCTGTGAGGAAATTAGTTGTTTTAAAGTTAGATGGCGATTTGGAACTCGGAGTGCGGGTGACGTTGGAGATTGGGGAAGAAGGCAAACGTGCCAGTACAGAAATTACTGGCAACTTACCTCCCAACCTAGATATGCTAATAGCAATTGACCAGTGGCAGTCAACTTATCGTGGTTTGTGGCAATTCACCCGCATCAAAGCTAAAAAAATTGTATACGATGGTTCGATTAGCCAACGGCGCCAGGACTGTCATCATAAAGCTACTGAGTTGCGCGCGCACCTTAATAACTGGTTACTCTCAGAGTCTTTTCGTCCGCTCAGGGAAAAATTGCTCAAACACTTAATGCCTTCTGATGAAGTACGGGTATTAATTCGGACTGGACAAGAACAGTTAGAAAAACTTCCTTGGCATTTGTGGGATTTGGTAGACCGAGATTACCTTGAAGCTGAAGTAGCTTTGAGCGTTCCAGAATCAGAACAACTACTTTCATCGCAAACATCTATCTATAGTAATAAAGTTAGTAATAAAATTAGTAATAAAATTAAAATATTGGCAATTTTAGGCGATAGTGATGGTATTGATATAGACCAAGACCGCCAGTTGCTACAAAAACTACCACTAGCCGCTACAACTTTTTTGGTAGAACCCCAACGAAAAGACATCAATGACCATTTGTGGAACCAACACTGGGACATTTTATTTTTTGCTGGTCATAGTAAGACTGAGAATAACATTGGTAACATTTATATTAATCAAACAGACAGCTTAACTATTGATGAACTCAGCTACGCTTTAAGAAAAGCTGTAGCTGGTGGGTTGCAGTTGGCAATTTTTAATTCCTGTGATGGTTTGGGATTAGCGCGCGAGCTACAAAATTTACACATCCCGCAAATAATTGTCATGCGCGAACCTGTGCCAGATATGGTGGCTCAAGAATTTTTAAGGCATTTTCTGGTGGCTTTTTCCTCTGGAGAGTCTTTGTATGCTGCGGTTCGTTCTGCGAGAGTACGATTGCAAGGACTAGAAAACGAATACCCAGGCGCCAGTTGGCTACCAATGATTTGTGAAAATCCTACCGTGGTGCCAATAACTTGGCCAAAACCTCGAATTCCAAGTAGTCAACGTCTCAAAGCGTTATTACTATCAAGTTTAGTGATAACTGCCAGTGTAATGGGAGTACGGCAACTGGGAGCATTTCAAACATCGGAATTACATTTCTTTGACCAACTTATGCGTACTCGTCCAGACGAAAAGCAAGATTCTCGCTTATTGATAGTAGAAGTTACCGAAGAAGATTTCAAACTAAAAGAACAGCAGCAAAGAAGTGGGTCATTATCAGATACTGCACTAGCAAAACTTTTAGAAAAACTTGTACAGTTGCAACCGCGAACTATTGGGCTAGATATTTATCGTGATAATGCAGTACAACCAAATCAAGCTTCTTTAGCGACTCGTCTGCAAAATGCTCATAACTTCTTTGCTATTTGCAAAGCTAGCGATAGCGCAAACAACCATCCCGGTACTAAACCCCCTCCTGAAGTTCCAAAACAACGTCTTGGTTTTAGTGATGTTGTCAAAGATACAGATGGCGTTTTGCGGCGCCATTTGTTAGCAATGAATCCATCTCCTGCATCTCCTTGTGCTGCACACTCCGCTCTCAGCACGCAAATTGCGTCTCACTACTTAGAAAAAGAGGGTATTTCTGCCAAGTACAATTCAAGAGGGGATTTGCAGTTGGGTAACATTATTTTTAAGCGGTTGCGGTCGCATATGGGCGCCTATCATCAACTCGATACAGAAGGCTATCAAATATTGCTTAATTACCGCTCTTACCGTCGTTCTCCCGTAGAAATTGCTCCAAAAGTCACGCTTACACAAGTTCTCAAAGGTACACTTAAGCCTGAAGAAGTCAAAGACCGAATCGTTCTCATCGGCACCACCGCTCAAACTTTTCGTGATTATATTCCTACACCATACACTCAAGAACAAGAACTTCACCAAGAAATACCAGGAGTAATTGTCCAAGCGCAAATGGTCAGTCAAATCGTCAGTGCAGTTAAAGATGGGCGCCCTTTGTTATGGGTTTTGCCAATTTGGAGCGAAGTATTGTGGATTTTGAGTTGGTCTGTAGTTGGAGGTGTAATTGCTTTTGCCTGTCGGTCACGAATATATCTAATACTAATAACAGGAGGTGCAATCGGCGTATTATACATTCTTTGCTTAGTTCTCTTATGCCAAGGTTATTGGGTTCCACTCATACCATCAGCCTTGGTATTAATATTTACTAGCAGCACTCTTGCCATTTACTTATCTTCATCATACAAAACTGTCCTATAAAATCAAACATTATATGCAAAAAATTTCACTCGCAGCCATTACTTTAACACTTATCTACTACGTACAAGTACAGGCACAATTACCAAACCCACCAATTTTTGTTGCACCACCCCCACCAGCAGATATTGGGCAACCTGGTAAGCGTGCGTCAGCAGGTAGTCGTGGTTGCGGTCAGGACGTGAACCAACCTGTTTCTTCTCAAAAGCAGCTTACAGCCTTATTACCCATTTATCCGAAGTCAGAACAAGTTTTTGCAACAACAATTGCCGAGCGTCCAGATTTCTGGTTTTATGTTCCTTATTCATCGTCTGTTGCATATGGAGAGTTTGTCTTAGAAGATGAAGCACAAAATCAAACTATTTACAAAACTTCTTTAACAGAGGCGCCAGGAATAGTAAACCTTCGCTTACCATCAACAGTGGCGCCTCTACAAATTGGCACACAATACCGCTGGTATTTCAATATTTACTGTAATAAAAATAATCAAATTGTTGCTGATGTTGAAGGATATGTAAAACGGGCGCCGTTGAGTTCTAATTTAAAAACTCAATTGGAAAAAGCTACACCAAGCCAGCAAGTAGCACTTTATGGAGCCAATGGTATTTGGTTTGAATCGCTAAGTGTTGCTAGTGAGCTACGTCGCACCCAACCGCAAAATAGTTCTTGGAATGCGCTGTTGCAAAGTGTTGGTTTGAAAGATATGGCAAATGAACCAAAAGTTGAGTGCTGCAACCTAGAAATTCAGTAGCAAAATTCAATTTGAATATTAACGAATATTAACCCCATTAAACACCTATTGTTCTTAATTTCTTACAGATATTCTACTCTGCCCTTCATTTCTTCAGGTGCAGCGACTTCATAGAGGAGAATGAGCATCCGAATGATGTAGCCAATTGGTTTCGCATTTTATTGACAGTAGGCAATACCACTATGGTCAATTCCTTGAGTGTTGAGAATCAAAAAATCATCGTCGTGTGTCACCAATATGCGCTTTTGTGTTCTTGCAAATTCTAGTCACCAATATGCGCTTTTGTGTTCTTGCAAATTCTAACTGTACCATATCACTTTGTGATAATAAATTTGCTTCTTGTGAGGTCGTTACGTCAATGCCAGCACGTCTTAATGCTAAAGCAATATCAGGATCAACATTCTCATCTAAGTGAAAACATCTAAGTGAAAACGGATGCGTTCAGGCATAATTTCTTATTGCATCAAGCTTGGACTGCAACAGCGAAGGATGCTTGAGGCGATCTGCTTCGACGAAGGCTGCTCCCGAAGCAATGCGCTGGTCAATTTCTTCTCGATGGTCGTAGTAAAACGCCATCGCTGCATGAACGCTTGCTAGAGACAATTGATATTTCCCGGCAATTTCTTCTAAAGATTGCCCCATTTGGAGATACATGATGGCAACATCTGCCACTGTAATTCTCGTTCCTGCGATGCGCGGTTTGCTACTGCGAACCCCAGGTGTGATCTCAATATGCCTGTTTAAATGGTTGTCCATTACTGGTTTTTCTAAGCTTTTAGCCGTGTTGATGAGTAAATTCTACCAAGAATTTGCAGTTAATGACGTAGAGACGTTACATGTTTAGTCTCTACGTAACCGTATTGCATCCAACGCCCGAAGTGTTATATTAAAGCCAATTGCCAAGGAGAATGTAAGGCGCCCAGTATCTAGGACGTTTGTATTTGGGGTTTTGCAAAAGAGCTACTTGCGCGCGACGAAGTGCTTCGGCTTTAGTAAGTTTCTTGTTGGCAAATTCTTGGTAAAATTGACTCATCAACACGGCTGTAGACTCATCATCTAAGTTCCATAGCGAAGCAATTGTACTACGCGCTCCTGCTTGGAAAGCTATACCAGCAATTCCTAGAGCCGCGCGTTCGTTTCCAGTAGCTGTTTGACATGCGCTAAGAACAAGTAATTCAATCGCTTCTGGTCTGTTTTGCTCTACAGTTCGTACTAAATTATTAAACTGAGTAACATATATTGGTCCATCCGCAGCAATAATAAATGTTTCTTCAGGTTTGGAACTGAACTGACCGTGAGTTGCAAGGTGAACTACAGGAAAAGGCAGAGAATTAATTCGGTTTTGCAAAGCGGTGCTAGTAAATTGTTTGTTAAGAAGTATACTGCTGGGTATCTGGGAGCGGATTTTGTCTAATTCAAGTTTGACGTTTGGTAATGCAGAAAATCCAGAACTTGGTTCGGTTAATCCTGCGGCTATTACTTGTAATTGTTTCTGTAATGGTTTAGGGTCAACTAGTTGCAGACCTGGGGCAAGTGCAATGCTATACTTTTCGATTAAATACTGTTTGCCGTCGTAGAGAGTCGCCATCGGGATATTCCTTAGCAAATCATCCAGCACAAACACCAAAGTTGAAGTTTTATTTTCAGCCAAAGCTGCTTCAAGTGGTTGAACTAGCCAAGTGTATAGCTGGTTAGATAAAGATTGAACTTGCCGTTGCGTGTGGGGTTTTGGTAAATCTTCTTGTAGTTGCTTTAAAGTCGCTCTTAGTTTTTCTGCATCTACAGCGCTAGTAAAGTGTAACCAACGGTTTTGCGGTAGATTTAAAATGACTTCCAGTCGGTCTGGCAAAACAAATGGATAGATAACTGCCGCTGTTTGGTCTTTATTGGGACTTTGGATTGGAGCAATTAAACAGGTGTTGCGAAAAAAGTTGTTTAGTTCTGCGATTTGCAGCAATTCTATTGTATTACTAGCTTGTTCGAGATTTTTAGCATTGACCCCTCCCTCTTTCAATGAAGGTTGCAAAAGCAAATCGACTAGCTCCCGATAAACTGGTTCGACTTCTTCTCGAAAGGAAAACCTAACCTCTGGGTTCATTGCAAATAAATCGTTACGGAGAGCTTGGAGGTTATTAACTGCTTCCGTATAAACTGCTGTAGCTTTTTTTATCTCTCCCTTTGCCTTAAGCAACTTTCCTAACTGCCATTGCCATTTATATGCGATATCTTTAGCATCAATTGCTTCAGCTATCAATAAAGCTTGTTGAGTCAGATTTTGTGAATCAGACAACTGTTTGGTTTGTTCATACACTTTCCCAAGAGTACCGAGAGCATAAGACTCTGTACGTGTATCTTGCAAACTTCTTGCTTGCTCAATTGCAGTTGACAGTATTTGGGCAATATCCAGCCATGAGGGAGTATTTATAGTAGTATTTTGTCTAAATCGCATTAGACTTTGAGCAAAGTTAATGCGCGCAAAAATTCCTGTGCGACTTAAAGGCAAATCGCCAAGCTGAGTTTGAATTTGGGGAAATAATGCTTGAAATTCTGCAAATTGCTTGGTATCAAGCAGTAGTCTCAATTGATTAATTTGAGCTTGGATGCGGGTAGTCGGTGAGGCGCCAGCGTTGGCAGCTTTTTGATAAAAATCTATAGCTGCTTGAGTATTTGCTTTTGCCATTGCTGTATTACCTAAACTCAGAACAATATCAGCAATCGCTTCTTTATCTTTTAACTGGGAAGCTATTTCTAAACTTTGTTGGAGTATTTGCTGTGGTGTTTTTAAATAACATTTTGGGGATGTGTTTATATCACCCTGCCTGGGTATTTGTACATTACCTGTAAACAGCAAAACGTTAGCTAGGCTACGTAATCCTGCAACTTTAAGCGATGAGTTTGGTTCATTTTGTAATAGCTGAGTACTTTCACATAGTGTCTTTTTGGCTTGATTATAAAACCCCAAGGTTTGCAAAGCTTGCGCTTGGTTGATGCGGTTGCGAATAGCTGCGTTATTATCTCCTAATTTGCCATAAATGTCAAGTGCCTGCTGCCAAGTCGTTAGTGCATCTTCAGGTTTTGCGACAGCAAGTTGTAGGCGCCCTTTAATATCTAAAACTTGAGCAAGAACTTGTAGATTTTGCTTCGTATATGAATGAATTGGGGATTCGTTCTGCTGTGGATATCCCAGTAAATTTAGACTTTGAGCAACTGCACTTTCTGCCTCATTCCACTGTCCTAGTTGCTGATAAGCTAATGATAGATTTCCCAGTATCATCGCAAGTTTTAATTCGTCGCCATTCGCTTTAAATGCAGCTACCGCGCGTTGCCAAATTTTAGTCGCTCTTGCAAACTGTTCGGTTTCATAAAATTTTCTTCCCTGTTCTACTAAGTTTTCGGCATCGGGCAAGCTTTGTACGATGGAGTTTTCCGCAGTTATATGAGCAAAAGTAGGGGGCAATAAGCTGGCGCCGAAGAACATAGTCAAAAGCAGCAGTACACTTAAGAGGCGTTTGATTACGCTGCTCCAGAAAATTAATACTTTGCCCGTAGAAAATGTTTTACTTCGTTTTGCCATGCTCAGAACCTGTAGTTCTTAATTTTAGGTGGAGTCAGCGAAACACTTTTGTTTAATCTAAAACCGAGTGAAAAGTTTAGCGCGCCCTACATTGAACTGTCTTTTGCCATGAGCTATCAGGTGTAGCAGTAGATGGAGTCGCAATTAGGACTACCTCTCCTCTAGCATTTTTTACCCACCCAGTAGCTTCTACAATCGCAGGTCGTGTAGAGCTAGTGGAACTTGTAGAAACTGCTGTAGTAGAGCGTTGAGCTTCTCGTTCGAGAATAACCAAATCTACCTCTACTGTATCTGTACTGAGGGTTTCACCTGGATTCGGAGGCAAGCCGCCACGCCCTGTAACCATAAATTTGCTTTGTGCTTGCGAGCCTCCTGCACTACATCCCTGTGCCACTTCGGTATCTACTGGTACAACTGGTAAGTTGATTAATCCCCGATTGAAGTCGATATTGGGTGTGTTAATTTGTACAGTTCCGTTAAATCCAAAGCGGGAACTAGCGGTGATATCGTTTGTTTGTGGATTCTCTTTTTCTCGATATTGAGTGCCATAGACACCAAAAGCGTTGATTAGGACGTTGCCACCTTTGCCTGTGTAAGCATTGGCAGTAATGTCGCTGTTTTCTCTTGACTCAGCAACGATAAAGCCCGACGGGGTATTTATATTAATGTTACCGCCGTTTCCACCCTGCTGTGCAGTGCCTGCGGTGGCAGTTATACTACTGTTATTACGTAGTAATAGGATGTCCTTGACATTCAGGGTGATATTCCCACCTTCACCTAATGTAGTCTCAGTTGTAATAGTTCCCTGCTTGTCAAGACGGATCGAGCCAGCGTTAACTTCTATTTTGCCAGCATTAGCAGTTGCGTTACCTCTAACTGTAGCAAATAAACCACTGTTGGGACCGTCCGGATCAACTGTTGCCTCACCAAATTGTTCAAGTCGAGCAGGGAAGGTCGGATCGCTACCAGAAATACTTACTCTGTCAGTGGTATTGACTGTAATATTACCTGCATTTCCACTGCTAAAGGCACTGGTCAAGATTTGTCCGCCACCAGTCAACTCAACGCTATTGGTTTTAACAGTAATATTACCGCCACTTGTAGCGTTTCTAGTTCGTGCATTCAAAACTGCTCCATGCGATAGGCGTAAAGTATTAGTGGTGAGTTCGATGTTACCTCCGGGCCCGCTGGCTTCTCCTTCAGTGGCAGAAATCAGCCCACTCGAGAATCCTCCTAGTATTACATCGCCTAAATCTAATTCTTGGGAAAAAACCCCAGAAAGGTCAACAGAATTTGAAACATTGACCCGAATATCTCCTGCTTTTCCCTCTCCACGAGTGAGGGATTGCACTTCCGCTCCCTCCTCAGTCAAAGAGAGAGACCGCGATTGGATATCAATATCACCTGCATTGCCTTTAGCTTCGGATTCTACAGTGCTATAAATGCCAGTACTAGCATTGCCTAGACCGAGATTACCAGGAAAGCTAAAGAAGTAGTCATGTCCTGGGATTAAACGTGGCTCAGTGGGCAGGATGGACACAGCAGGGCTGCCTACCAAAGAGATAGAGTCATTAACCTGCACAAATATACTTCCAGCATTCCCCTGACCAAAGGTACTAGTAATAAGTTGAGCACCATCAGTCAACGACAAGGATTTAGCCTGAAGCCTGATGCCCCCACTATTGCCCACAGCGCGGCTTCTGGTTATAAAACCCACAGTGCTAATAATAATGGCATCCGCAAGAGAAACAGAGTCATCAACTTGCACTAATATACTTCCGGCACTCCCTTGACCAAAAGTGCTAGAAACCAGTTGTGCGCCATCAGTCAGTGAGAGAGAGCTAGCTTTGATGCTTATGCCACCACTATTACCTTTGGCAAGTGGGGAATCATCGCTCGTTGTAGTGCCAAAAGACATTACATTGCTAATGATAGCAGTGCTATAGCCTGCCAAAGAAACGGAGTCCTCAGCCTGCACAAATACTCTACCAGCATCTCCCGTCCCATAGGTGATGGTAACCACTTGAGCCTCGTTGCTCAGATCGAGCGATCTAGCCTTGATAGTGATGTCGCCACCGTTACCTACTGCTTCAGTTGCCACATAGTTGGATATAGAAGAGTCATTGATTTCAACTGCTCCAGTCGCATCGAGCGTAATGTCTCCTGCCTGACTACCAATTGACCCCAATTCTGACCATATACCAGCACGAAGGGTACTTTGTCCGGAAATATTGAAGTTTTGGGTGTTGACTGCAATACTGCCGCCATTTCCTGCGGCTACATCGGCTGTAGCTTCATTGGTCAATAATACATCTCCTCGTTGCACTCCTTGGGCGTAACTTAAACTTAGATTGTTGCCATCAATGTTCAGCCCAACTGCTCCCGATGCTGCTACTCCTCCCAACTCCACTCGACCACCCAAAGCAGTTATCTTCCCTCCATCCAGGTTTACATCACCACCTACGAGTAACACACTCCTACCATTAGGAACTTGAAGCCCATTGATGGAATAGCCTAGTATCGAAGTCTCTGCCCTAGACTGGTTGACAATTTCAGATTTAGAAGCATTGTTAAAGAAGAGCGCCGATGGGTTAACTGTGAGTAAATTACTTGCTGTTGGGTCAGAGGCACTAAATATTCCTTTATCCCCCAAAAGAACTGCATTTGCTGTCGTTGCAACAAAGGAGCCACCAGGTCGAGGATTATTTAATCCAGCATTCCCCATGTCGAGACTGGCTTTTAGTCCAAAAATAATTCCATTCGGGTTTATTAGAAACAGGTTAGGATTGGAGTCACCGTATGTTCCAAGGGTTCCTAATATCTCGGAGCGATTACTACCTGTAACGCGAGCCAAAATGTTCTGAATATCCGCACTACCACTGTAGAAATAGGCGCCTCGTCCTTCACCCACATTGAATTCCCGAAAACTATGGAACAGATTTGCACCCCGCTGCGCCCCACCATAGATTACGTCAACAGGCGAGTTAGGATCAGGAGGTGTAACCTTAGAACTTTCATTTCCTAAAGTGCTATCGGGGGTAATTTGAGCTAAGGTGCAATCTCTAGAAGATGCGCTCACAGCACTTATAGCCAGCCAAACTGTTAACCCTAATTTCCAATTCAAAATTGCACCCCTGAAACTTTCAACAGGTCGCTGGACAAAAATTATGTTGTACAACTACTGGATAAATTTCATCTGCTTTGAGATAGAGTCTGAGGTGATCGCCCTTTCTTCTATAAAAAATGATAGCGAGGTTTTGATTTTTACAATCAAGCGATAGCAGTTAACAACAGTTAACATAAGTTTTGAGCAAATATTTCTAAGTATACTTATTCCTCCGCGTTTATACTGTCGTTATTTCAAACTCAGTACAAAAGCAGATAGACGACTTGCCAAATGATGTTTAGGAGCGCGTTGTTGAGAAAATCCAAAATCTTGCTTCCGAACCACGTCATGCCCAAAGGAGTAAATGGCTACAATAAAAGGCGCGCATAATTCGCCTACCTAATATTTTTGCCAAGCTTGAGTAGTTGCTTGGGTAATTTATAGCATTTGCCAACAGAATCCGCACAAGCTGTCGGGAATTTAAGTTTTGATTATTCGCCTAGCTTTTCTTAGAAAGAATTGCAGTAGACAGCAATTTCTTTACAATGTTTATTTTTGTAATGATTCAACTTCTGCCACACTTAACCCCGTAATTTGGCTAATCGTTGGGCGATTACCACTTTTCGGTTCAGTCTTCTTTTGTGCCTGATCATAAATCCAGCAAAGTTCCGTAATAAATAACTATAAGAGCTATTATGCTTCTTGCTACTATCTCCAGATAGGACATTTGTTTAACAGCAACAGCTTTGGCTTTTGTGAGAATTGGGGTAGTTAAAGTCATAATTATTCTGTTTCTTCGTTTTTGATAGTGATACTGCTGTGAGTCGATTTTCTCTTTGTTGTCTGGCTTTAGTTATTGCCGTAATGCTGTGAAACTCGCCAAATCTTACAATACAGATTTTCGTTATTTTGTATATTTGGTAACTGTTGATTTGATTCAGCTATCTGACGCGAGCGCTTGCCTCCACACTTTTTAAGCTTAAGCTTTGTCGCAAATCACCAAATCGAGCTTGCAACAATTATGCAAATGTGATCTTATAAGTCTGCAATCAGTCTTGCTTTCCTGAGAAAGAATTGTAGTACAGTCTCTTCTTTAGAAATAATATCGGCTGTACCCTCCATTCCTAATTGGACAGCACACTGTTTTTTACCATGATTTAAAGAAAGACTTTCTGGCTCAATTGTTACCTCATAAAAGGCGCCAACTAGAGCTGCCTTTTGGCTTGCAGCTGTTGCTCCCGAAATTGCATTAGCATTATTGGCTTGAGGGACGAAAGCATCTGGTGAAATCGTTTTGACCTTACCTTTAAGAGTACCGTAATCTGGATAAGGACAGGCAGAAACACGCAAAAGTACTTTTTGACCTTCTTTCAATTTGCTTTTCTGCTCGGATGCCACAGATGCTTTTACTACTAAGGGAGTGTTACTAGGGACAATTTGGGCTATTTCCTCTCCCGGACGCACTGTCTGTCCAGGGTTTCGCAAGTTAAGCTTGGAAATGATACCGTCTGCTGTGGCACTAATCGCTGTTTGATTAAGATCAATTTCTATTTGTTGGAGTTCGCGCGTATCGCGGACAATTGTTTGCTCAGTTGTAATCCGTTGTTGGATGAGGGATTTGCGTTCTTTGTCTAATGTAGCTTGATTTGATTTCAGTGAGGCTTTTTCTTGGGCAATGCGTTCAAGTGAGACTGTTACTTCTGCGTTACTGGGATTAACGACAGCTAGCGCGCGTTGTCGTCTGGCAACAGATGCTTCTACTGCTTGTTGTAACCGCCCAATTGTTTGTTTTTGCGCCTCTATTGCTGCTTTTTGCCCTGATACCGCTTGTTCGTGCTGGCTCACAGCGAGTTGTGCTTCCTCAAATTGATCTTGAGAAAGCGCTCCTTCTTTTGCTACCTTTTGATATCGGTTTCGCTTGGACTGGGCTGCTGTTAAGGTGGCAACTGTTGCCCCTAAGTTCGCTTGAGTTGACTTTAAATCAGCGAAGGCTTTTTGTAATTCCTTCTGGGCTATCCTAACGTTCGCCGAGGCTTCTTCGACATCAGCAGTAGTGGTAATTTTTTTATCTTGATATTCCCGACTACGACCGCTCAGTTCAGCCTCAGCGCCTGCAACAATGCGGTTAATACGGTCAGTTTCGGCTCTGATTTGACTATCGAGGGCGCCAATTTGGGCGTTGATTTGAACAAATTGTAACCGACTCTGTTGGATATTACTTTGCAGTTGACTTTTTTTGGTTTGAAGACGAGAGTCGTCGATAGTGGCAATAATATCTCCTTTTTTGACAACTTGATTCTCTTTTGCCAAAACGCGCTGTACAGCACCTTCTGTTGCAGCCTGAACAATCCGCAACTCACCAGCAGGACGGAAGCTTGCTGGTGCTTTGACAGTAACTTTGTATTTGGCAATAGAGGCAACTGCAATTGCTATTCCCACAAAAGTGAGCATAACTAGTCCGCCAACACTAGTCCAACGACTAATTGGGGGTAAAAATTCGTTTTCTTGAATTGTAGGCAGAAAGTCAGAGTTGGAGTGGTTAACCATAATAATTTTATTATCTTACTTGCCGATTGCCGGAGATTTACCGTTTGAGTGGGAGTTAGAGTTCAGCATTAAACCATCTGTTGCATTTGTAAAGTTTGCAACACCGTCTAGAAAATCTAAATGTTCCCCAGCTTGAAAACGCAGAACTGAAGGGGAACCTTGTATTTTTAGGCGCCCAGATTCAAGCAGTACAATCCAATCGGCTCGCTCAATTACTTTCGGACGGTGGCTAATTAGAATTGTGGTTTTACCCTGTCGGTAGTACAAAAGTTTATTTAACACTTCGGCTTCACTCACTGGGTCGAGGGCGCCTGTGGATTCATCTAAAATCAGTACGGGTGGCTCAGTCACTATTGCCCTGGCGATGGCTAATCTCTGTCGTTGTCCACCAGAGAGATTGGCGCCAAACTCTCCTAAAACAGTTTGATATTTATCAGGTAGTTTACTAATAAATTCGTCTGCACCTGCTATCTGACAAGCTTTCACAATTTGTTCAAAAGTGATGTGGGGATAGCTGAAACGGAAGTTGTCAACGATTGAGCGGCTCCAGAAGTGGGGTTCTTGAGGTACTAATACAACCTGCTGTCGTAGGCATTCTAAAGAAAGGTCTTGCTGATTGTAGATGCCATAGCGAATATTGCCTGTAGAAAGTGAATATAAACCAGTAATTAGTTTAGCAAGGGTACTTTTGCCACAGCCAGATTTACCAATCAGGGCAATTACTTGACCACCAGGGATAGTTAGGGAAAAATCAGAAAGTAGGTCAACTCTTCCCGCATGGTGGAAGTTGAGGTTGGTGCAGGTAATATCTGCATTGCCAGGAATTTCTGCCCAAGGCTTTTTCTCGTCTTTTTCGTCTTCTGGTGTAGCATCAATTACCTCTGTTAATCGTTGGATGACAATTTGGGCAGTTATGAATTCATCAACTAAGCCTATAACTGAACTTAGAAAGCCGAGAAAGTTGCCACTCATGCCGCTAAACGCCAGCAGTTGTCCTATACTTAATGTGCGATTAATCACTAAATAGCTACCTAACCACAGTAAAGCAATATTAGTGCAAGTGGAAAAAATACTGGTGATTGTACCGCTGTAAAGTCCCAGTTTCATCGTACTCCAACCCAAGTTAGCTAGGCGCCCATAATTGCTCTGATACTCTTGCCAAGCTTGGGGAGTGGCTTGGGTCGTTTTTAATACCTGAACACCGCGAAAAGTTTCAACAAGAAAGCCTTGATTTTCTGTACCTAAGACAATCTGATTGCGGGTTTTCTGGCGCAGGGCAGGAAGAAAAAGCAGGTTGACGATAGTGACAATGACAAAGGCGCCCAAGGAAGCCAAAGTCAGTCCCCAACTGTAAAAGAGCATAAAGCCCAAGGAAACCAAGGCGATAAAAAATTGGCTGGGTAAACCAAGGACAATTTGGGAAACTAGCGTGTGGATAGCATTAACATCAGCAATGCGACTGACTACTTCCCCACTGCGTCGTCCTTCAAAGTATGAAAGGGGCAAGCGCAGGAGTTGGCGCCCGTATTCTAAAATTAGTCCTAATTGCAACCGCTGACCAAAATGACCGATGAGGTGTGACTGTACCAAACCAATCGCACTGCTAAATAAACTCATGGTAATGACCCCAATTGCCACGACGGTTAGCAGTTGAGTATCTCCCCGTACCAACACATCATCGGTGAGCAGTTGCATCATTAAAGGAGAAGCAAGCGATAGGAGTCCAATTGCAATGTTGATTGCTATAGCTTGGATGAGAATACCACGATACGGCAAAACCCGCTTGAGATAACGCCCGAAACCGCCAACTTTATCGTCCGACTGCTCGTAAAAGCGGCTGTCGTCTGGCGTAAGCAACAACATAATACCATTGCCCCAACCCTCAACTAACTCTCTACGACTAAGGTAACGAATGCCTACGCCAGGGTCAGCAATGACATATTTTTTCCGCTTTTGCCCGTATAAAACAACCCAGTGGTAGCCTTTCCAGTGTATAATCGCTGGCAGGGAAATTTTGTGCAAAGAGTCGAGCAGTTCCGGGGAAGCTTTGACTTGGCGGGCATTGAATCCTAGAGCTTCTGCTCCCCGTCTCAACCCCAAAAGAGAGGTTCCTCGCGACCCGGTGCCAACTGCTTCCCGCACCCGACCTATAGCAAAGGTGCGTCCTTCGTGTTTGGCAACGGTGGCAATGCAGGCAGCACCACAGTCTTCTTCACTGTGTTGTAGAACAATTTGGTATTTCATTTCTGCACTGAAACCTTTCTTGTTTTCGCTTAATTTGATTGGCCGAAAAGGGCGATGTTCCACAGGAACCCCCTCAAGCGGTGATTGCGCTTTGGGAGTAGTTTATTTATTAACAAGGCTCATAGCAGTAGTGTTTGGTTCAGCCAGTTAGTTAAATTATTAAACTAGCGGATAAAGTTTATAGCGGATCGCGTAAGCAATCGGCAAAATTCAAGTAGTATTCCATTGTCATTAATTTTGGGGAGTTGGCACCAATTTTAAATCTCTCCTACTCCCCCTCTGTCTCCTCTGCGTCTTTGTGGTAATAATATTTACTACTAAATTTAATGACATAGATCAGTAGTAGGATATTCAGCTGCTTGAGAGCATCTGCTCCCAAGCAGGTTTACTGTCTAGACGCAAATCTTTAGAACAGTTGCGGTCAGACTGGAGCTAACCTATGCGTCGAATACCAGTCAAAGCATCGTTTGCCTGACCAAATGCACGAGGAGTATTGTACCTTCCTGGACCTCGTTCACTGTGTGGACCCTGATAGCCTCCGTCTCTGAATAGCTGCCAGGTTCCTCTTATTATTTTAATGGATGAAGTCCTGTTATTCCAACCGCTACCAATGAGGGCGTTGTCAAGGTTGTCATCACCATCATTAAGTGTGGCATTGATTCCTAATGACTTCCCTCCTAAGCCCGTATGTTCATATAAAATCACATCTGGGTTAGGACCATTAAACTCTACTCTACCACCACTACATGTTGCAGCAACCTCATCGTCAAGTTCGCTGAAGGCAGGATCCTCAAATTCGGGAGTTAATTCGGTGAACAGTTGTTCATGCTGATTGTCTTTCATCTTTTCTCTCCTAATTAAATGTGAATTCTTCTGTGTCGTTCCTTGAGGAACTGTAGTTTTGAAAACTTGCAGCAAAACTTGTTGTTTTGAGTTGCTACCTATTACTCGGAAAGTTATGTGTGTGTTTTACACAAGACATAAGTTCTTGTAACATTTGTTCACAAAACTAATGGCAAAGATGCGTCCCTCGTGTTTGGAAACAGTAGCAAGGCTCAATCGCGTTTAGCATCAGGTGTAGTCAACTCTTATGTTGCCAGTGACCAATTGACTATCTCTAAAGTCGATTACGTATCTGCCTCCCCGTATGTCAGTCCATGTAGTGGTATCTCTACCAACACTGGCTATCTTTCCATTTGAATTATTAGTATCTACATTTCTAATAATTGCACCGAAGTCTCGGTTACCCAGCGCCGATTCGGTATTGGAAAAGAGTTTGATTGTTCCACCGGGTCGCACATTGAAGATTCTTGTCCTATCATACGGATCAATTTTAATATTCTCTGTGAAACTAGCACCTCCTTCAACAACAGCTGCTTCTTCAGGTGTTAATTCAGTAAACAATTGTTCATGCTGATTGCCTTTCATCTTTTTTCTCCTATGAAGTGTGAATTGTTCTGTGCCGTTCCTTGAGGAACTACATTAATAATCGGAGATTAAATCTATAAAATCAAGGGTTTTAAACTGGTTTTATACGCATAACTACATGAGTTTTGTTTTCGTTATTTCAATATTTTATGTTTAAAAAAAGTTATTTTTTGCTTCAAAACTAAAATGCTAGTACCCGTTACTACTTTGAATTACCCAATTTTCAACTAAAGCAATATCTCTATTCGTTCTACTTTTTCACAAATCCAACGCTTAAAAAGCTTCTTACTACTTTGAATTATGCAATTTCAAACTGAGGCTGTGTCTGAGGTCACTGATGGTACTTTTTTACTCTATCACAGAACCAACGCCGAAAAGCCATACTCTGACCGTTTCCAAGATAAGTGTGAACTTTTGTAACAAGTGGTAGAATTACTAGACTTTTGATTCCGATAAATAAGCGAAGGTTCGCAACCAGCATTCAGACAAACTTACAAAGAAGTCAAGTTCTACCAGGAGGAATCGCTGTGGAAAATCAAGGTCTTTACTTAACACCTTTTCAGCACAAGCTTTTGTTAAAGAGTCTAGAAACTGATTTACGTCCCGAATACCGTCGTCGCATTGAAATTATGCTGCTGGCAGATGCTGGTAAATCTCAAGCACAAATTTGTGAAGCGCTTTTGTGTTCTCAAGAGACTGCACGGTACTGGATTGCTATGGTAAAGACAGGTCAGGCTTACTGTTGGAATGACCGTCCAATGGGGCGCCCAAAAGCTGTTAATGAGCAATATTTGGCTCGTTTGAAAGAATTAGTAAGCCATAATCCGCGTGACTATGGCTATGGATTTGAACGCTGGACAGCGCAATGGTTAAGCAAGCATCTAACAAAAGAATTAGAGATTAAAGTTAGCGCTTGTCATATTAATCGCTTGCTCAAGGAAATGGGACTTTCGACTCGACCAAAAAATAACACAACTGAGAAATATTTCTCAAATCAACACGATTCCAGCATTATAATTGGTGAAAAGTCAACAGGCGCGCTCGTCTAATTTATTACGGCAATTCAGTTTAATGAAGACAAGCAATTAGTTTTGTGCTTACGCTTCAACATTGCAGCACCACCGATACCACTAATCGCTAATAATCCCACCATCGAAGAAGGTTCTGGAATGGCTCGCGTCCTTTCAACCCGAACAATTTGCCCTAGTCTCGGACCAACACCGCGCGTCGTTACATATATTTGGTTGTCAGGGCCAATAGTGATTCCATCAGCTGAAGCCAGTCCTTCACCTGCTGCAACGAGAGTTGTCCGAGTTCCATCAGGAGCTAGTTGAATTAAAGAACCTGGCAGGTCTTGTAAGTCACCTTTCCACTGTGCCTGGTCGCTAAACTGTAATACTAGCAAGTTACCATTTTTATCAAAGGTTAAGTCAGTTATATGTGTAAATCCTTCAGCAAAAATTTGTGGCTGGTTATCGTCCCCAATGCGGAAAATCCGAGCTTGACCTTCTGGATAAGGAAAACCCAAGTATTCGCCAACGTATAAAGCTCCATCAAGACCAATCGCGGCACCTGTGGGTACTGATTGAACCAACACCTTGGAAGGTATTTGTCCTGCTCCCACCGCAGGTTGTCCCTCTGGTAGCGCGTCTGCTGGTATCTCTACTAGCCCTGGAGGTATCTCTACCCCTGGTGGAAGCGGTGGAAAGTCTGGGTTATCTATGAGTTTTTTGGGTAATGGGATTGCCGCCATATCACTGCCATCAAGTTTGATTTTGTAGGCGGTGTTTCCCCCTCCATCAACAACGTAAGCAGTGTTGCCACCAATGGTTAATTCATAGGGGTTACTAACAACATCCTCTTTATCAGGATTATTAATGATTTCATATTTGCCAAAATCGAAAATTTCTGTCAACTGCTCGGTTTCCAAATCAGCTTTGAATAGTTTTCCCAAGTTCGGGGTGTTCAAGAGTTTATCTGGTGGGGATGGAGGAAAAGTATTGAGTTGCGCTTCTGGAAGTGGGTATTGAGTACCAAGGGTATTTAATTCTAAGTCACGGTTTCCTGGATAACCAGCAAACGCAGTCAGAAGATAAGCATTACCCTGCGAATCGAATTTGAGTTCTTGGGGACCTGCTCCCTGATTCCCACTGGGTTGTTCTGCTAGAGACTGGAAGTTGTTGAATATACGCTCTTGCTTGCCATCAGGTGTAATTTTGACAACTGAACCAGTATTACCCGCACAGATAGGCTGAAACAGTGTACTAGGGGATGGTTGGCAGTTCCCGTTCCCCCCAATGCCTGGTTCTCCTACATAAAGAGTACCGTCAGGACCAAATGCCGCACCGCGCGCGTTACTAATTCCATCGGCAATTACTGTCAGAGAAGCAGCTTGTGCAGCTTTCGTTCCGGCAACAGCAGTAAGACAAGTAGTTAGAGCAAAAGTAATCGTAATTTTTTTGGCTTTCATAACCTTTAAAATTCCAAGTTATTTTAATTAAAAAATACCGGATTTAATGGTTATTTAAAATGAACATTCTTTTGGAAAAACATATCTATTATTTATATTGCAATCAAACAAAAAGTTTATGAACACTTTATTTAAATAAATATAAAGCGTTCATAAACATATATGTAGTATTCAATTTAATTAGGCGCTAAAAAACCTAACTTAAAACTAAACTTGCTTCATTATTTAATCTGTACTAATGATAAGCCTATATTTTCTAAAAGTCTACCTAGCATTATGTTGTATTCTTGCTATAAATATTCTAAATTTGCGAAAATATTTGGATTAGAGGTTGATCTAGGACAGATAACGTAAAGAATTAATAAGTATATTAATACAAAACTACCCTTAAATCACACTTTCATGTAAGAAAGGCAATTTTCAAACACTAAAGTCTGACTACTGACGAACCAAGTTGAAAAAAACAAATTTAAAATTAAAGATTTTCTCTATACACTTTTGGTGTCATTGTTGTATGCTTCCGAAATAGTGCTGTGAAGTAGCTAGGGTTGTGGAAACCTATGCACTCACCAATGTCAGCTATGAGCAAAGATGGAACAGTATTATTAGTCGAACCTTTCGCTGGTAAAAAACTTGAGGATAATCTCAATCCAATTGGTCGGATGTATTACGCTAGTTCCACTGCAATATGCACAGCAAATTCCCTTTCTAAAGAAGTGGGTCTGGGACTAGGAGCGCAAGCAGGAGAGGAAAGACTTGCTCGAGTGATGTCTGAAGCAGGGTTTAGTCATTGTCGCCGTGCGACTGCAACACCCTTTAATTTGATATTAGAAGTGCGAATTTAGTAAATAATTTAGTAAATAAGGTTGATAGCGGAATGAAAAAATGGAAATGATTCTCAAAGTCCCTGCTCCTTCCTCAAGGGTAGTATAATTGTTGCAGTTGTCCCTTGACCAAGATTGCTAGCTATCTTGATGCTACCGCCATTTGCATGGCGCGCTCGTCTAATTTATTACGTCAATTCAGTTTAATGAAGACAAGCAATTAGTTTTGTGCTTACGCTTCAACATTGCACCACCACCGATACCACTAATCGCTAATAATCCCACCATCGAAGAAGGTTCTGGAATGGCTCGCGTCCTTTCAACCCGAACAATTTGCCCTAGTTTCGGTCCGACACTGCGCGTTGTTACATATATCTGGTTATCAGGACCAATAGCGATCCCACCAGCCGATGCCAGCCCTTCACCTGCTGCAACGAGAGTTGTCCGAGTTCCATCAGGAGCTAGTTGAATTAAAGAACCTGGCAGGTTTTGTAAGTCACCCTTCCACTGTGACTGGTCGCTAAACTGTAAAACCAGCAAGTTGCCGTCTTTATCAAAGGTTAAGTCAGTGATGTGCGTAAATCCTTCAGCGAAAACTTGTGGTTGATTGTCGTCCCCAATGCGAAAAATCCGAGCTTGACCTTCTGGATAAGGAAAACCCAAGTATTCGCCAACGTATAAAGCTCCATCAAGACCAATCGCGGCGCCTGTGGGTACCGATTGAACCAATATTTGGGTAGGTATTTGCCCTGCTCCCACCGCAGGTTGCCCCAGGGGCAGCGCGTCTGCTGGTATCTCTACTAGCCCTGGAGGTATTTCAGCCCCTGGCGGAAGCGGTGGGAATTCTGGGTTATCTATGAGTTTTTTGGGTAATGGAATTGCCGCTATATCACTGCCATCAAGTTTAATTTTATAAGCGGTGTTCCCTCCTGCATCAATAACGTAAGCAGTATTACCACCAATGGTTAACTCATAGGGGTTACTAACGACATCCTGATTATCAGGATTATTAATAATTTCATATCTGCCAAAATCGAAAATTTCTGTCAACTGCTCGGTTTCCAAGTCAGCTTTGAATAGTTTTGCCAAGTTAGAGGTGTTGAAGACTTGATTCGGTGGCAATAGGAAAGAACCAAATTGCGCTTCTGGGATTGGGTATTGAGTACCAAGAGTATTTAATTCTAAATCACGGAATCCTGGATGACTAACAAGCCCAGTCAGAAGATAAGCATTACCTTGCGAGTCGAATTGGAGTTCTTGAGGACCTGCTGCCCCATTGGCAGAGGGTTGTTGTGCTATAGACTGGAAGTTGTTGAATATACGCTCTTGCTTGCCGTCGGGTGTAATTTTGACGACTGAACCAGTATTACCCGCACAGATAGGGTCAAACAGTGTAGGGGTTGGCTGGCAGTATCCATCTCCCCCAATGCCTGGTTCTCCTACATAAAGAGTACCGTCAGGACCAAATGCCGCACCGCGCGCGTTACTAATTCCATCGGCAATTACTGTCAGAGAAGCAGCTTGTGCAGCTTTCGTTCCGGCAACAGCAGTAAGACAAGTAGTTAGAGCAAAAGTAATCGTAATTTTTTTGGCTTTCATAACCTTTAAAATTCCAAGTTATTTTACTTAAAAAATACCGAATTTAATGGTTATTTAAAATGAACATTCTTTTGGAAAAATATATCTATTATTTTTATTGCAATCAAACAAAAAATTATGAACATTTTCTTAAAAAAAGCATAAAGTGTTCATATACATATATGTAGTATTCAATTTAATTAGGCGCTAAAAAACCTAACTGAAAACTAAACTTGCTTCATTATTTAATCTGTACTAATGATAAGCCTGTATTTTCTAAAAGTCTACCTAGCATTATGTTGTATTCTTGCTATAAATATTCTAAATTTGCGAAAATATTTGGATTAGAGGTTGATCTAGGATAGATAAACGTAAAGAATTAATAAGTATATTGATACAAAACTACCCTTAACTGACACTTTCATGTAAGAAAGGCAATTTTCAAACATTAAAGTGTGACTACTGACGAACCAAGTTGAAAAACAAATTTAAAATTAAAGATTTTCTCTATACACTTTTGGTGTCATTGTTGTATGCTTCCGAAATAGTGCTGTGAAGTGGCTAGGGTTGGGAAAACCTATGCACTCACCAATGTCAGCTATTGACAATTGTTTTTGAGCTAGTAAAATCTTTGCTCGCTCGATTCTACAATTAATTACATATTGATGAGGAGTAAGACCAGTTGACTGCTTGAATAAACGAGAAAAATGATAAGTGCTCATTTGTACGACGCTCTTAAGTTCCGCTAGTGTCAAATCACGCTCAAGATTGTCATTAATGTACGTAAGTACGTTTGATAACTTATATTTAGGTAAACCACCACTAAAATCCTCAATAGTGATAGAGGTAGAATACTGGTGTAGCAAATAACTAGAAAGTGCGGTTGCTAGTGATTCACCGTAAAGATGCCCAGACTTACAACCAAATTCAAGTTCTGTTTTCAGCGCTAGCCCAATATATTGAATTTGGGGACTTACTACACCCAAGCTAGGCACAATCTCAATATCTTTTAAGTTCAACTCCTGTGCAATGCGAGTGACAAATGCCTGTTTGAGGCGTAATACCAGGAAGTCACAAGCATCATAACATACTCCAGAACATAATAAACCTGGAGGCATAATTGTAATTTCACCGTATGTAAAGCGCTTGCTCACTAGTTGCCCATCCCACATTAACTCTACCCTAGCTGGGCGCCGGAAGTGCAGGTTAATGATATAATCTGATGTTGTTTGTGGCGGTATTTCGTGTGCCTGTAGCTGCCAGTATTCAACAACAATGCTATTCCAAGCGGCGCCTGCACTAGAAAGTATTGGCGCCATCAACTTTTGTTGTGCAGACTGTGTATTCATTTCCTTAATGTTTGAAATTTTACTTTTTTACTAACTTTCTTCTCCCACAAGCTCTCCCCAACCTATCTCATCATGCTGGATGTCTGGGGTGACATCTTGAAGCAGTTCATAAAGGTATACCTGGGTCTTGCCGGAGATAAAATAATCTTATTTTCCTCGGTTGAAATGCCTACCAAGTCCCCTTGTTTTAATCCCATCTGTTGAATAATGCTTTGCGGGAGCTTAATTTCAAGAGAGTTGCCCCACAGGCTGACTTTTTGGGTAATCATCTTTGAGAATTATGATGAGCGTGTTTATACATTGAGCATACTACAGTTATAGTGATACAGCAGATAGCGTGTTCATCGAATACATGTAGAGACGTTACATGTAACGTCTCTACAGGGTTTTGGGTATCAGGCATGTACTTCCAGAACCTGAAATCTGCTGTATCAATCCTTATAAAACCTAGTATCTATGTTTTCAACTGCTCCAAGAGCTAACAAAGTCTGTTTTTGTGCTTCTGTTAAACCTGTGGCGCCATAAATATTCATTCCTTCATAAAGTCGTTCTGCTTTTAAAGTTTGAATACGTTCAAATGTTTTTGTGTTCCAAACTTGAATAGCAGCATTTGTATCTCCACTTATCAACATCCGACCGTCCGGACTAAAAGCTAAAGACATAACCCAGGTATTTGCAGCAACTTCTAATGTTTTCAGACACTTACCTGTTGTTACATCCCAAAATTTAATGGCGCCATCACTACTACAACTAGCAAGGGTTTTACCATCGGGACTAAAGATAGTTGCCCATATCCAATCTTGATGTGCTTTTAGTATATGTATACATTCACCTGTGCTAGCGTTCCATAGTCTAATTGTGTGGTCGGAACTACACCCAGTGGCAATAGTAGCACCATCTGGGCTAAAGTTAAGGCGCCAAATCCAGTAAAGGTGTCCTTTTAAAGTTAAACAATACTGAAGAGTTTCTAAATTCCAAATTCTAACGGTATCATCAAAGCTACCTACTGCTAAAGTTTTGCCATCTGGGCTAAAAGTTACAGACATGGCAATGTGTTCTGGAAAACTATGCAGAAGTTGACCTGTTGCCATATCCCAAAGTTTAACAGTACGGTCGTAGCTGCTAGAAGCTATAACTCGATTATCTGGACTAACGGCAACTCCTGTCACCATACCAGAGTGTCCCCGCAATATTTTAGTACAATTACCTGTTTCTATATCCCACAATCTTATAGTTTGGTCAGCGCTACCACTAACTAAGCAACGACCATCTGGACTAAATGCTACTGAAAAAATAAAATCGGTGTGTCCAATTAAATCGCGGCGCCTTCCATCTAAATTCCACAGTCTAACGATACAATCTTCATTGCCACTAGCAATAATTGTACTACTTGGATGAAAAGCAATGGCGCCAACCCAGTTAATTCTTGCTTTGAAAGTTCTTACACATTCTCCATTCAAGACATTCCATAACTTAACTGAGAAGTCATCACCACCACTAGCAAGCAAAGTTCCTTGAGGATTAGCTGCGATAGTATTAATCGAATTAGTGTGCCCATAAAAAGTTTTGATACATTGTTGGGTAGTAATATCCCAGAGACGAATTGTGCGGTCGATGCTAGAACTAGCGAGGATATTTCCATCATCAACAAATATAGCTTTCAATACTCCATTGCTATGTCCTTGCAAAACTTCAAGACAAGTACCTTTGTCTATATCCCAAAGTCTAATAGTCGAATCTAAACTGCTACTAGCAAGTACTCCCTGCGCGCTGAATGCTATCGACATAATCCAGTCGCTATGTCCTTGTAAAGTTTTGATGTAATTACCTGTCTTCAGTTCCCATAACGAAATAATATTACTTTTACCGCAAGTTGCTATTATGGAACCATCTGGACTTAGCGCTGCAAAAGTTATTGAATTTTGATTTTCTTGTAAAATGTTTGTTGTGCATTGCCCAGTGTTTATTTCCCAAACTCTGAGAGAATTATCTGTACTACTGCTAATTAATGTTTTGCCATCATTGCTAAATACAACTGAAAAAACTCCACTTTTATGTCCTTTTAGAGTTTTGAGTATTTTTAAATATTCTCCTGTACTTACATCCCACAGCTTGATTACTTCATCGTCCCCACCAGTAGCAAGTAATTTCCCATCTGGACTAAAGCTAATGCACCAAATAGGAGCAAAATGCCCCTGAAATTTGATTAAATGTTGACCGTTGCTGCTATCCCACAGTGAAATAGAGCCTTCAGTATGACCTGTTGCCAAAATTTTACCATCTGGACTAAACACTGCCGACATTGCTGTCGAAAAAGTTTTAGCAAATACCGATTTTGATAAGTCGGCGCCAGTAAAATCAACTTGTTTCAAAGGTGTGTCTTGGAGATATGCTTGCCAGATAGTTAGATAAGAAAAATCATAACCAGTCAAATCTGTTTGCAACTGATGCAGCAGGTTAATAATATTCCCGGTTGCATAACCTGGCTCAGATGTAGAATCTTGGATTGTCGTCGGGGTGGGTTTAGAAGTATTTTGCGTTGATTTGCAAAATATCTGTAAATCCGCCCCTACTGTATTTTTCAATCGTAACTCGTTTAAAATTTGATTCAGACGAGTTACTAGTGCTTGTTTAGTTCTTAGTTTTAAGAGTAATTGCTCAATGACAGGTTGGAGAATTAATTTAGTTTGAGCAAGACGAATATAATCTTTTGCCGTAGCTTTCATTAGAGCATAGCTGTTAAACAGGGGTAGCACGCGGGTTTCAACCCTAGAAGATAAAAAACTTCCTTCCCCTTTTTCTTGTCCCCATTCCCCTATCTCCAAAGACACTTGTTCAACCAACTGCCCTATAACATATTCCATTACTACAGGCTGGAGGGTAAACTGCACGGCAGTTTGGGGAAATGATTTTTTTTCAATTAAATTTCGTCTACCCAAAGACTCCAAAGCTTCCAATAGCTTTACAGAAGATATAGGCAAGACAAAATCCGCGCGCAGTTCTGTTAAGGTAATAGGTTCTCGGTTAATTGCTAACCAGTACATCAAATCTTTCTCCAGAGCAGAAAGCCTGTGGAATTGCTCTGCTAACAAGTCGTAAATGCTACCAAATACTTTTGTCCCTTGAGCAATAAATTCAGCAATATCGCCGTCAAATAAATCTTGAATTGTAGTCGCAATAATTTTTAGAGCTAGAGGATTTCCTGCGTAATGCTGTATTAAATTTTTCCATTCTGTATCCGAACTATAGAAAAAGTTTTTGCTTCTTAACAATTCTAAAGCGGCGTTCTCTTTCAAACCAGGTAGCTGTAATGACCGAACTGGTAGAGTATCACCTTCGAGGGTAGCAATTTCCTGGGGCTTTTCCCGACTTGTTAAAACTACACAACTTTGATGAACCGTTTCTCCTATCTGCTTGAAGAATTGTCCGTAATCTTCATATCCCGGTTGATAATGCCCCGAATCGGCACCACTTACTAAAATAGACTCGACATTATCCAGCACAACTAGGCAACGATGAGAACGTAAGTGTGCCAGGACTTGGCGATTGCGTTCAACAATATTTTCTGATAAATTAACAGGTTCGCAGTTGGCGAAAAAGTCGCATAGGTTTGCAAGTAAATCTCCCAAGCTCGGACTATTGCGGAGACTGCGCCAAATTACAAACTCGAATTCTTCTTGTATTTGTTGCGCTAGTTTTACAGATAGGGAAGTTTTACCAATTCCTCCCATCCCTAAAAGTACAATCAACCGACAGTGGTCACGAAAAATCCAATCCTCTAAAAGGGCAATTTCTTCTGTACGTCCAAAAAAAATTGAAACATCAACCGCCTCACCCCAGTCTGTAAGGGGAGTAGGGAGGGTAAAAGGGGATGAGCGTGAAAGGGTTAGAAGCTGAGGGGGTGAGAGTGGAGGAGAGTCAGCTAAGACACTCTCACTCTCCTCATTCCCTACTTTCGCATAGTCGCTTTTCGTTAAATTTAGCCCAAAAGCTCTGAAAAAACATTCTAAAGTTTGCTTATCTACTCCTTCAGAGCGTGCCATCACTTTAGAAACAGTAAAAGGAGCTAGTTGAGTGCGCGCGCTTAGTTCTTCTAAAGTAAACCTGGCGCCATCGTTTTCCAAAATCTCAGCCTGATGTTTCGCCTCAGTCAGTTTTTTCCATCCCTGGAGGCTAAGAATCACACCACGCCTACGTCTTTGTTTGGAGGCTTCCATAGGCTAAGAAGGCTAACGCTTTGTCGAAACTAATTTTACTCGTTTTAAGCCAAGTTAAGCAATTCCTTCACATTTTATACAACTTAAGCAAAATAATATACGAAGAAACAACTATTTTACTAGTCGAGCAAAATACACGTCAGGCATTAGATGTAGCAGTACGCGGTTATGTATTGCGAACTGGCATGGTGGGCATTGCCCACCTTACAAGTTGCTGGGTATTGTTTTGAATTTTTCTTTTGAGCCTGATGAGTAGTCTTCTAGTTTAAAGTCGGCGAAGGGTTTTTCTTCTAAGCGGTTTCTTAGTGCTTCGTCTAATATTACATCTTCTGATTTTTTGCGTACTCCGATGATAATTATACTACGTTGGTAAGCTGTTGCGTCTTGGTTGCTTTTGCAGTCAGTGCGGTTGAATTGTCCTAAGTTTAATAGTCTATATCCTTGTAGGTTACGGTTATTATTAAATAGTTTTTTGGATAATAATTGAATTTGTTTTGCTCTTTCTAATGCGCGTGCTTCTTCGGTTGCTACGTTACCTTCGCATGATGCTGTTCCCACTGAGATTATTTCGCTGGGGTTTTCCATGATGCGTTGTATTCCTTCTTCTTGAAGGTTTGATTTTAAGGTGTCTAGATTTATTGTTTGGTCGTTATGTTTGATTTGAAAACTACTGCCTAATAACCATTTATATTCAACGGATAATACTGCAACGTTAAATTCGGCTACTCTTCCTTGACTGTCTTTACCTTGTTGATAGGGGAAGTAGTCTACTGTAACTTTATCACCTTTTTTACGCTCCGGCGCCTGTCCATAGCTGCCACCAATACCATATTTATCGGAACGAGTTGCTAGTGCGACAAATCCTAATAATCCTAACACTACTAGCAATGCACTAATTAATGCTAGTAAAGGGACTTTATCACGCTTTTCTTCTTCGGGTGGGCATACGGGTTGTGGTGGTAGAGTGGTAGTATGAGGTGATGATAAGATTTCTGTTTTTGGATTAACTACAGCACCTACAACGTTAACGGTTGCTGCACTACTTGCATTGGGGTATTGGTCGAATTGACTTAAACGCTGTAAAATTTCCTCAGCAGTTTTAGGACGGTTATTTATTTCGTGTGCCATTAGCCAATCGATGAGATTGAGTAATGCTGGTGAGATATTCTTGGTATGTGGGCGCCATTGTAATTCATTATTATAAGCATCGTACATAGTATCAGGATGCTTACCCGTGAGTAAAAATACAAAGGTGCGTCCTAATGCGTAAAAGTCAGACTGTGTTACAGCTTTTCCATACATTTGTTCGGGTGCGCTGTAACCACCAGAGGAAATAGATGTCTGACTACCTGAACCACTACTAACTTTTGCGATATAACTGTTTGTTAATGCTCTTGCTGTACCAAAGTCGATTAATACTAGTTGCCCATTCGGGCGAATCATTATATTAGATGGTTTAATATCACGGTGTAAATACTGTTTGCCGTGTACTAATACTAAAATACTGGCTAATTGTTTTAACCAAGCAACTGCTTGTTCTTCAGAAATAGGTCGGTTTTGCTGTTGCTGTAACCATTGCTCTAAGTTTGGGCCATCAATTTTTTCCATCCCTAAGCAGTGCAACCCTAAACCTTCTCTGGTTTGATAGAGAAAATAACCTTCTACTCCGGGAATACCTGGATGGTGTAGTTCTCCTAGTACTGATGCTTCTTGTTTGAAGAGTTCTACAGCTTTGGCATCATAATTAAGGTCTTCTTTTAATACCTTGATAATTATAGGTTTGTCCCGCTCATAAGCATCGTATACTTTCCCGAAACCTGTTTTATCACTGAGCAGACGCATTACACGAAAGCGTCCAAGTAACTCTAACTGGGAACCACAACTTTGACAAAAGCGGTTCTCATCGTTTTCTGGGTGATTAGGTTTTGGACAGGTAGGGTTTATACAAAGACTCATAGCGGAAAGGGAAAGGTGTCTGATATATGTTAGCAACTTAATCTTTATTCTCTGTGTACTCTGCGCCTCCGTGGTAAAAATAAGTAAGGTGGGCAATGCCCACCATACACATGTACGCCTATGCTATGTATTTAAGACTTCTTTGAGTACGCTAACTAGTCTGTCAACGCTTTCGGGACGACTATTGTAACCCATCAAACCAACTCGCCATACTTTACCAGCGAGTTCACCTAATCCCCCACCAACTTCGACGTTATGCTCATCGAGTAGTTTACGCGCGACTGCTTTTCCGTCAACTCCTTCGGGGATACATACTGTTGTAAGTGTAGGAAGACGATATTGCTTTTCGACGTGCATCTTCAAACCTATGCTTTCCAAACTTTCCCATAAGTATTCAACGTTCTTTTGATGACGCTGCCAGCAGTTTTCAATACCTTCTTCTGCTATTAATCTTAGTGCTTCCCGCAGGGCATAATACATATTAATAGGCGCCGTATGATGATACACACGCTCACTTCCCCAATATTTACCAAGTAGGTTCATATCGAGATACCAGTTTTTTACCTTGGTGGAACGGTTAAGTAATTTCTCCATTGCCTTCCGGCTCATTGTAAAAGGTGAGGCGCCAGGAGGGCAACCTAGACCTTTTTGGCTACAGCTATAAGCTAAGTCAACACCCCATTCATCTAAATATATTGGAGTTCCACCCAAACTTGTAACTGTATCGATTAATAGCAAAGTCCCGTATTTTTCACACAGTTCTGAGACCCCTTCCATTGGTTGACGGGCGCCAGTAGAAGTTTCAGCATGAACCAATGCTAAAATACGGGGACGATGGGTTTCCATCGCTGCTTTAATTTCATCTAAACTAAAAACTTGTCCCCAAGGTTTTGTTATACTGCGGACATCGGCGCCATAGCGTCCTGCCATATCAACAAGACGATTACCGAAATAACCCATTACACCAACTAAAACTACATCACCCGGTTCTACAGAGTTTGCAATAGTAGCTTCCATTGCCGCAGTGCCAGTACCACTAACAGCAATAGTCATCGAGTTATCAGTTTGCCACACATACCGAAGTAGCGATTGTATCTCATCCATTAAATGTAAAAACGTAGGGTCAAGGTGCCCAACAGGTGAAGTATTCATCGCCTTAAGCACGTCTGGATGAGAGTTAGAAGGACCAGGACCCAACAGCAAGCGGTTGGGCATTGATAAAGGGCTAAGGTTTAATTTTTGACTCGTTTTAATCGATATTGTTTGCGTCATGATGCCCAAATAGTAAATTACGTTACAACAAGCTATTTTTGAATTTATAGCGTAAAGGGCGCCAATGAATATGACATGCAATAAATGTAAAGACGCGATACTGTAGAGACGCGATATATCGCGTCTCTACATGTGTGATGTTTTAACAACAAAGGTACTAGTGGCGCCGTAAATAGTCGTATATAATCAGATAACTAAACGCCAATCGAGATAAAGACTTATGTTGTCAGACCATCTCAAAGCCTTTGCGTTACCCAGCACAGAAGATCTACCTTGCTCCGACGATACACCTGTGGACAACGAAGACCAAAATTATTTGCCTAACGTTTTGTTATTTTTGCTGAAATCTATCTGGAAAGAACGAGAAGATTGGTTCTTTGGTGTAGACATGGCAGTGTACCATACAACAGGAACTGACTCAGATATACCTGTTGTACCAGATGGATTTTTATCTTTGGGGGTGGAACGTAAAAAAGGTGGAAAATCACGTAGAAGTTATGCCACTTGGGAAGAAAATGGAGTGGCGCCTATTTTTGTACTTGAGATGGTATCGCATAAAGCAGGTGGTGAATACGATAAAAAACTTAAGCTCTACGCGAAATTAGGTGTACTTTACTACTTAATTTATAATCCAGAGTACTCGAAACGCGACAAACATCAACCTTTTGAAGTTTATAAATTACTAGATAAATCATATAAATTACAAAGTGGCGAACCTTATTGGATGCCAGAAGTAGGGTTAGGTGTTGGAAGACACCAAATGACGGTAAATGGTATTTCAGAAGAGTTTTTATTTTGGTACGACGAGCAAGGAGAACGTTATTTAACAGGAGACGAAACTACAATAATTGAACGTCAACGCGCTGACAGAGAAAAACAACGTGCAGACCGAGAAGAACGACGTGCGGACGAAGAACGTCGAATGAGGGAGCAAGAAACTTTGCGCGCTAATGAAGAGCGTCGAATGAGAGAGCAAGAAACTTTGCGCGCTGACCAAGAACGTCAAAAGAACGAACAGCTAATTCAATATTTACGCTCTCTGGGCATTGACCCTAATAATTTACCACCTAATTGATCAGATGAATAAGGGCTGAAATTTTACTAAGCCCTTCTTGTCTTTCAATTACCTAAAAAAATCGAACACCACACGCTTATAATGGATATGCAGTCAGACAAATTTTTTAATGGAGTTGCATTACCAAGCACTGATGAACTCCCTTGTTCAGACGATACTCCTGTAGATAACGAAGAACACAATTTAATACCCAACGTTCTACTATTTTTGCTTCAATATATATGGAAACATCGGAGGGATTGGTACTTTGGTGTAGAAATGGCTGTTTACCATACAACAGCGTCAGACTTTACAGTACCAGTTATACCTGATGCATTTTTATCTTTGGGAGTGGAGCGTAAAAAAGGTGGCAAGTCGCGTAACAGTTATGCTACTTGGGAAGAAAATTGGGTGGCGCCTATCTTGACTTTAGAGCTAGTATCTCATATTCCACGTGGCGAATATGATGAAAAGCTCAATATCTATGCAAAACTTGGCGTTCTTTATTATGTAATTTATAATCCAGAGTTTTGGGAACGCGACCAACATCAACCGTTTGAAGTATATAAGTTAATAGATAACTCGTATCAATTACAAAGTGGCGAACCTTGTTGGATGCCAGAAATAGGATTAGGAATTGGAAGATATACAAGTGTATCAGGTGGTGGCGCCATAACTGAAGAGTTAATTGGTTTGTATGACGAGCAAGGAAATCGTTATTTGACCCCAGAGGAATTTGTTGCAGAACAAAGAAAACAGCGGGGTGAAGAAGAAATATATGTCGCACAGGTAGAACCAGAATGGTTTAAATACTATCAGCAAGCGGAACAAGAACGTCAACGTGTAGAACGCTTATCTAACTATTTACGCTCCCTTGGCATTGACCCTGACAATTTGCCAGACAAATAAGGTAATATAAACCAGTTTGTAGAATTTATACCAATATAATATGAAGCGGCAACGAATTAAACCCTCCAACCCCCGCACGGAAGAGAGCTAAGACTAATAATAAAGCACATCTTCATATATAAATGATATTATAAGTGGTAGTTTTTCCGTACCTAAAAACTCATATATCCATTACTTGTTTAATTTATTTTGAATATTATGAATTAACTTTTTATCTACAGGCTTTTCCATTCCCAAATCGTTGACTTGACATACATATAGTTTTTCTAAAGCTTCGGGATTTTTAAGAAAGTAATCTTGAAGCCAGTTACAACCTTCATCTAAAAGTTCATCTAATCTCTTTATACTTTCTATCTGGACATTAGGGTAATCATGGGTGATTACATACTTTCCATCAGGAGTAAAATCCTTAAAAAGTGAAAATACACCTATTTGACGACCTGATAATTCCCATATGCGAGCTTCATTTAAATCTCTAATAGCAATTCGCTGACTATCATAACTAAAACTTACTCCTTTAAAATTGGAATCATAACTACTAAGTTCAGCTAACTTACGTCCGGAAATATCCCAGACTCTTAATATACCATCTGCTTCTGCGGTAACAATTGTTTTCCCGTTGGGGCTAAAACGTGCATAATTCAGTTTACTGTTACCAATATTCAAATCAGTTAAAATTTTTCCATCAAAATTCCAACTTTGAATTTTACCATCTTGTGAGACAGTAATAAGCTGTTTTCCATCAATGCTAAAGCTCAGATCGTTAATTTCACTTGTAGGTTTAAATTCAGCTAATTGTTTCCCTAATAAATTCAAAATTTTCACAGTATTATCTTCAGATTTTATGGCAAGCAACTGGCTATTCTGACTAAAAGTTGGATATTTTTGCTTCTTCTATTCTCTGATATTCTTTTAATAACCAAGTTCTTAATATTTCAAACTTACCTTTACTGTTACATTCAAGCTCGAAACAACTAGGAGACATCTTTGTATATATTTCCTTTAATCTTTTTTTGAGCGTATCTTCAGCTATGTTGAATTCCATAGCTATATTCAATTCTGTTTTTTTCCAATTTTTTTCTGAGAATCTAGCTATAAATGTGTCTACCTCTATAGGTGTCAGGCTATGTTTAATTGCTATTTGTTTTAGAAAATTTTCATCTAACATCCGGTTTTCCTTTTTACCTATAAGTAAAATGCAATATTGCTTATAAAATATTATCAACAACACTTCATTACATCTTTCATACACCTTTTTTATACCAATTGTCCACCTTAATTACACTGAGGTTAGTAAGTTTTCCTTCTAGTATTAGCGTAAGGTGATTTCCACCGATGAAAACGCAACAACAGTAAGCTAAATGAGGATTATTTACATGAAAGGTTTCTTCTTAAAGTCAGTTTTAGTCCTTCCTTTAATTGGATTACCCTTAACTTTAAGTTCATTTACTCCCTCAACTTACGCACAAGATAGTGGAGGTCGCAGTACTCTTACAGAACCTCTCCGCATCCGGGCGCCAAAATACGCGAACCAACCTAGCACTAAGAAAAATCCAAGTTGCGAATGTCCTTATGACAGAGCATTCAAAGGTAGCATTTGCGGTGGAAAGTCTTCTTATGCAAAACCAGGTGGAGATGAACCACGCTGCTATGCTGGCGAACAAACAGCACGTCAGTTGTGGTGGTATAGTCCCGAAACTCAAAAAGTTGATGAAAATCGTCGAGGACAGTAACCCAATTTTTTAAACTCCGCAATAACCCCCAATATTCGGGGGTTGTCTACCATACTTCATTCTTTTTCAAGATAAAATACACAAAACTATGGTTTTAACAAACGGCAAAACATTTACTTCCAATATTCAAGTTAATAATGACTGTATCTTCATCCATAATTTGGAAATTGCTAGCAAAGACGTAATACACTACTTACAGGCAATACCTCAAGAAGAACGGCAGCAAGCATTTATCCGCGCGCTTGAAGTTGGCGTTTTTTGCCTTGAAAGAACTCAAAGCTCTCAAGATGTCAACTTTGTCAAGCTTCAAATTCAATCTTTGCTTGCCGATGTCGCTCAAATTGTTGGTGGTGTACCTAAAACTGTAGAAAAACAGTTAACTAGTAAAATTGGTACTGGTGAAGGTCAAGTACTGGCGCCGATTCAAACGCAGATAAATTTGACATCAAGAGAACTTACAACTCGCCTTCAGGAAGTAAAAACTTTACTTTCACAAGACATTGACCCATCTAAAGAGTCTTCTATACTTGGTAAAGTGCTTAAGGAATTGAAGAATTTACTCGACGCTAAACGTCAAGACTCAGTGCAAGCTGTATTTACAACAGCACTAGAAAAAGCAACGGCAGAAAACGGTACTCTTGCGAAGACCGTGAAGGCAGTTGTTGCGGAAAGTGTCAAACCTTTAGCATTGGAAGTTGATAGACTTGCTAAGGAAATTCGTGGAAGAGATGCAGCACACGAAGCACTCCAAAATACCACCGTAAAAGGTTTTGAGTATGAAGATGAAGTCGTAATGAATCTTCAAAATTGGTCAAAGTTGATGGGTGTAGAAGTTAATTTTGTTGGCGCCGACAAAAAGCCAGGTGATATTCTCATTAAGATTTCGAGTCAATTTGGAGTAGCGGCTAATTTTACAATAGTAATTGAAGCGCGCGATAGAGAGTCACAATCTTGGGGACGCAAGCGCATTAGCGAACAGTTAACTAAAGCAATGAGTCTACGTGGTGCCAATGCAGCGATTTTCCTAAGTCGTTATAGCGATGGGTTAGCTGACGAAATTGGTGAATGGGGTGAAGGTGTGTGTCAACATGGCACTTGGATTGCTACCACACACGAAAATCTTAAAGTCGCTATCCGCATGTTAATTGTGCAGCAACGATTTAAAGAACAACTTACATCTGAACCGAAAATCGATACGATGGCTGTCTCGAAAAGTCTGCAACGTATTCGCGATACCTTAAAGCGCATTGCGTCAATTAATCAAAACTTGACAATCATCGATAAAAGTGCTAAGGCAATTCAGACAAATGCCGAATCTCTTAGGCAAGAGATACGTGATGCACTAGATTCTATTGAAGATGCAATTCGTGAATAAATCAGGACTTACGATATTGTAACAATCGGGAGTCGGTGCGATCAGGCTACAAGTGTTACAACTACGTTGAAATTTTTTGGTAGCCTGATCGCACCCTACGTTTTTCATGCGCCAATTATTCCCGTCCCAGTATTGCCCGCGAATATTTGTAGGTTGGGTTTCGCATAAAGGCAAACTACTAGTAAAGGGAAAGCTCCGTTTACGCTCATGCTTCCTCAACCCAAGCTACGATTTTTCTATTTATGGTTGTTTGGTGATGTTACCTGATGTGTCAAGTTCGTATGTTACAAAAGCATTTTGTTTTACATCAACTGCTACGTTCCAGAAGTATGTTCCCCGATTTGGGTCAAATGTTTGTTCTGCGCTTAGGAAGTAAACACGGTTGGTAGGAATTTTAAAGCGTTTGCTTGCTGTTTTGGCGATATTAGTTGCCCAAGAATTAGGCATTAAATCATTGCGAGTCGCTAGTGTTTTTGTTGCTTCTGTGCGGGCTTGTTCGCCTTTTTCGGAGGCTAAGTAAACATATTCTTTTCCTGGTTTTCCTTCAATGATTACTCGCCAACCAAGTTGATTGTCGTCAGTACGACATCTGGTATAGGGTAGAGCGAATTCTAGACAAATATTCGTCCAAGTTTTCCGCTGTACTTGTTTAATGAGCAATACGTTTTTGGGTAATTCCAGGTGCTTTGATGCCATGTTTAAGATATTATCCATTACGGGTTTTGGGACTGATACATTAGTTCGGTTTTGTGGGTCTCTTCCTATTAGAATTACTTGGTCTACAGAATCTGAGACAAAGTAACGCCAGTATTTATTTCCATCGGCGATTGTTACATTCCAACCTGTAAATACTGCTACGTCGCAAAGTGGTAGAGGAATATTTCCACAATCTGGCGACCATTTTGCACGTTTTGTATTAATGATTTTTCCTGATTTTTTACCTAATCCCCAATCTGAGCGGGCGTTACGCAGTGCTGCATCTGTAATTTTTTGAGGCGCCACTACTTCTGATTTTACTTGTTGTTTGATTGAGTCTGGTGCTTGTGCAGTTGTAATAGATGCGTTTGTAGTAAGCATGATTAAAGCTGCTAAAGCTACATTTATATACTTTAGTGTTTTCATATTTTTTGAGTTATATAGTTTGTGTAAATAATTTAGCTTCTAAAGATAATTACTTGTTTGTTTGTTACAGTTTCGGAAACATTAATAAATTTATGATTTAGAGTTATGGGTGAGTGATAAATAAAATAAGATACTTAGACGATTGACGCTAGTTTCTGCATTTTGTTCCCATTATTTATATTGTGATTGTAGATTGTTGGTGTTCACTTAGTTTTGGAGACGTGATATATTCCCTGCGGGACACTGCGTGAACACGTCTCTACATTTCTTGGGAACTATAATCGCCGTTATGACGTTCAATAAGTATAAGGGTAAATTTCGATTTATTGTATTTGTAATAACGTTAATGAAATCATCTTTAGTATTTAAAAGCCTTATATTACTTGCTTTTAGCTTATCTACATCAATAATTGTTGCTCAAGAATATCCTGTTGCAGCTAGTAGTGTTGCTGTTACACCATCTGTAAAGCCAGCTAGGTTAACTTTATCAGGACATAAGGCGCCTGTACGCGCGGTGGCAATTTCTCCAAATGGGCAAATCATAGCTAGCGGTGGTGATGATAAAACAGTGAAGTTATGGGATGCTTTGACAGGAAAGTTGCTTTTTGATTTAAATGGACATGTGCAAAATATTAAAGCAGTTGCGTTTACACCAGATGGAACAACGCTTGTAAGTTCTGATGCGGAGACTATTAAACTGTGGAATGCTAAAACTGGTGAGTTAATTAGAACTATTACTGCACATAAGAATGGTGTGTTTGCAGCTATTGTTACTCCTAATGGGCAAACACTCGTTAGTACGGGTGCAGATAATACTATCAAGCTTTGGAATATTAAAACTGGGAAGCTTCAACGCACTCTAAAAGCTGAAGCGCGCGTTTTAGCGGTAAGTCCTGATGGTAAAACTTTATTTAGTGGTGGTGAAAATGGCGGTAAGATTCGCATATGGAATTTAGCAACTGGAAAACAACTGCGAACTTTGACACCACCACGTCCCAAGGATGCATTTTCTCCACAGCAGCAAGCAAGTGGCGCCATTTCTCTTGCTATTAGTCCTGATGCACAAACTTTAATTAGCGGTGGTTATGATGATAGTTTTCAATCTGGTCCTTTGCAACAAACTGATGGTAAAAATCTCAAAGCTTGGAATCTGAAAACTGGGAGGCTAATTTATAATGTTTCGATTGGGGGAGCAAGTGTTGATACGTTGGCAATAAGTCCAAATGGAAAGATATTTGTTGCGGGTGGTTTGGGTTATGAAGTTGTATTGCGCGATATTAAGACATTGAAAGCAATTATTACACAAAAAGGTCATGCTGGTGGAATTTATGGTTTAGCTTTTAGCCGTGATGGTAAGACTCTTGTTAGTGGAAGTGGTGATAAATCTGTGAAGGTTTGGCAATTGGCGCCTTAATTATAGAGTTTAATTTTTCCACTACCGGAAATTTATAATGGCTTAACAAAGCATACGGCAGCCAGCGTCGAACATAATAACTACTATAAGAGGTATAATTCAGCTTAAAATAGTAATTCTTTGACGTTTTCCTATTTTTTTCACATTTAATAGTACAGGTGGAATATTTAGTTAAAATAATTGCTTCACTTGACAGCTAAAGCCTGGAAGTAAAGGTGAGCTTATTATATCATTAGCAAACAGAGTTGCAACTTGAACTAGTTGAGCATTTTGACGCTGATAAACTTCGATTTGCTGCTTCCTCCAATCAACAATCCAATATTCTTGCACGCCTTTTGTTGAATAAAGCTTTAATTTTGCTTCTCTATCGCGTCGTTCGTTGCTAATACCTTCAGAGAGGACTTCGACAACTAATTCTGGGGCACCTGTTAAATGCCCTTCATTATCCACAACTTGTGCAAGTCGCTCATTACTTATCCAAATTACATCAGGAATAACATTGTCAGCATCAGAGAAAATCATTTCTGGAGCTAGAATTGCTTTACCCAAACCTGAATTTCTCGACCAAATTGTTAATTCTACGTAAATACCACCACCAGCATCCTGGTGTCCAATATGAGGCGCCCTTGTCACAAATAATTCGCCATCAATAATTTCGTAACGCTTCGATTCATCGGTAGCGAGAAGTTCTAAATCGGCAATTGTCCAGCGAGCTTTATCTGGTGCTTGAGTCATTACGATATTCTCGTTCCTAGTAAAGCATTATATAATTCTACACTATATTATTATTTCCTGTATAAAACACTGCAAATTATTATAAGACACGAATTAAATCCTTTGTGACAGGTATGTTCATATGTTCTCGTAAAGTATCTGCTGTTCCCATATCCACAGCACAGCCTAATATATCTTCTAAGTAAAGCCGCACTTTTATAAATTCAAACAATCCTACTTCATATTAAAGTCTACCAAAAAATCGACATTGCTGTCTTCTGTTGCTTCTGTGAGCGTGCGACAGAACCGAATAAATCCAACGATTTTACTCCCATTTGCTGTAATTGTTCTTTATGCGCTTTAATAATTGTTAATGCATCATTACGTTTCATTGGTTGTTTTTCTTCAGTAGTTGATAATAGCTTATATAATGATGTATAAAATTAAAAGTGACAATTATCAAAAATCTTGTATAAAAAGTGTTTTATTTTCAAAATTATGCAAATTCCTAAAATCGTAACAAAACGTTTAATTTTACGAGCATATGAGGAAAATGATTTAGATGCTTTCACTGATATGTACGGCAATCCTGATGTTATGCGCTACATTGGTTCGGGTCAAACTTCTAACCGTTCTGAATCTTGGCGCCTTATGGCAGTGATGTTAGGACATTGGCATCTACGTGGTTATGGGTCATGGGCTGTTGAGGAACGTACTAGCGGCGCCATGATTGGTAGAGTTGGTTGTTGGCGCCCTGAAGGATGGCCAGGATTTGAGATTGGTTGGATGATTCGACGCGAATTTTGGGGAAAAGGTTTTGCAACTGAGGCGGGTAGTGCTGCGATGGAATTTGCTTTTGAGGAGCTAGAGCAACCGCACGTGATTAGTATTATTCAGCCGGAGAATGCTGCTTCTCGACGTGTTGCCCAGAAGTTGGGGGAGAAGTTGGAGGGTACAGCAGAAGTTTTGGGTAAAGAATGTGTGGTTTATGGAATTAGTCGAGAGGAGTGGGAAAATAGATGATTGTAATTATTATGATTAAATTATCAATATCAAAAACAAAATGTCAGAATACCTTAAAATCGAAGAATTAATTGCGTTGCCAAGGCTGTCAAATCCTTCTATTAGTAATGATGGAACAAAGCTTGCTTATGTTAAACGTCAAGTTGATTGGGATAGCAATGTTTATCAATGGCATGTTTGGGTTTATGAGAATGGTAATAATTATCCATTGACGCGCGGTAAAAATGAAAGTTATCAACCTAAATGGGCGCCTTCTGATAGTGTACATTCTAAGACTTTGGCTTATTTAGCAAGGCCGAGTGAAAGGGATAGGAAAAGGCAAATTTTTATTAAACCTGATGGCGATGTTACGGGTTTTCAAGTTTCTTATGCTTCTGAAGATATTACCGCGTTTCAATGGGCGCCGTCAGGAGAGGGATTTTTCTTTGTTTCGCGTGAGGTTGAAGCTAAACCTATCAAAAAGCGACGAGAAATTTATGGAGATATTGAGTATGTAAATCGTGAGTACCGCAATAGTACTTTATTTTATCTAGATTTGCAAAGAGGATTAGATAAAACTTTGCAAGCTAGTAAGTTACCGAAAGATTTACGCGAAGGTAATGAAAATAAAGAAAATAATGGTAATAAAGAAGAGAAAGATGAATTGTCTGTGCAGTTTGCATGTTTGAAAAATCTTCATATTCATGATTTTGATGTTGCTAGTAGTGGTAAAAAAGTCGCTTTGCTTGCTACACCTTCGCCAAATTTAGCAGAACAAGACAAAATCGAGATTTATATTTTAGATGTAGAGTCTAAGGAAGTTAAGAAACTTGACGTTCCTCTTGTTGGTGTTAAGCGTAATGTTTTATTTTCTCCAGATAGTACTTGTGTTTGTTTTACTTATTTACGTACTGGCAAATGGTTTGATGATAAGTATATAGCTGTATATAATTTAGAAAATAATCAAATTACTAAGCTGACACCAGATGTTACGGGTATTAATGAATGTGTTTATCCGCTACGTTGGACGACTAAAGGTATTTTAATTTGGTGGCAATATAAAACTAGCAGTAAATTGGGTATATTAAAACTCGATGGCAAAGTAACTCCACTCGTTGCAGATAATAAGTCGTATATTCAAATTGCTGCAATTAGTTTAGATGGCGAAAATTTTGCTTATATAAAGGGTGATTATCAAGAGTGTTACGAGCTTTATTATAATGATGTGCGCGTGACAAACCAATCGAGTATATTAACAAACAAGGCTTTTGCTCAAAAGGAAGTTATTCAATGGCCTAGTTTAGATGGTACTAAAGTAGAAGGAATTTTATGTAAACCTGTTGATTTTGATTCGAGTAAAAAATATCCTTTGTTAGTTAGGGTGCATGGTGGACCTAAATCAACATCGCTTCCAGTTGCGTTAGATGAGAATACTTATCCAATTGAGAGTTTTGTGGAGAAAGGTTTTCTTGTACTATTACCTAATTACCGAGGTAGTAATGGATATGGTGAAAAATTCCGCAGTTTGAATTATCAAGATTTGGGTACTGGTGATTATGCGGATGTTATATCTGGTGTTGATTATTTAATTAGTCAGGGTTTTGTTGATGGTGACAAAACTGGTGTTATGGGTTGGAGTCAGGGTGGATATATTTCTGCTTTTTGCGCTACTTATAGTAAACGATTTAAAGCAGCTAGTGTAGGCGCCGGAATTAGTAATTGGGTTACTTACTATGTTAGTACAGATATTCACCCTTTTACACACTATTATTTGGGTGATACTCCTTGGAATGATATGAAGGTCTATGAGAAAGCTTCGCCAATGACTTATATTAAGAATTCTTGCACACCAACTTTAATTCAACACGGTGAAGCTGATAAGCGCGTACCAGTATCTAATGCGTATGAACTATATCGAGGTTTATGTGATGTTGGTGTGGAAACTGAGCTTGTGATTTTTAAGAATATGGGACATGGAGTGAATAAACCTGGTATTGCGCGCGCGCTGATGAAACAAAATTTAATTTGGTTTGGTCATTATATATTAGGTGAGAGTATAGAGGGGTTCTACTTAGATTAGTAGGTTGGGTGGAGGCTTTGCGTAACCCAACGAATACTCGATGTTTTTGATGTTGGGTTCCGCATAAAGGCAAGTCGCAGAAATCGCCTCAATAGTTTCAATACGTACTAAATAGCATAATAAAGAATATTACTTGAACACACATATAAAGAAGCTAAAAATTTACAAATGTTATCAGTTTATTGCTGACAACTTAACTAAAGTTAAGTGTATATATAAAATCAAAATTATTTAATCGTAAAGTTAAACTTTGTCAAAATGCTCGTCAGACTTTTGAAGAATTTGTTAACCGTTAATAAGGTCATCAAAAATACGTTTAAGGTTTTTATTCCCTAATTTCCATCCTCATCCTCTATCCCCAACTTCTTTTTGATGACCCAACTATACGAAGCAGTCGTGCTGATCACTGACGCATCTGGTGGGTTTGGACAGGAACTAACCCGCCAGTTGTTAGAGGCTGGTAGCCAATTGATTTTAACGGATACAGATGAAGCTATTTTGCGCGAACGAGTTGAAGCAATTCAAACTAGAGTCAAGACTGGGAATGTACTGGCAATTTTGAGTGTTGATCTCTCTACACGTGAAGGATGTGAAACCCTTTATGATCAAGTAAGGACACTCAATATCAACATTGATATTTTGATTAACAATGCGGGTATTGCGTTCTACGGTCGCACGGACGAAGTTCCCAACGAGAAATGGGAGCGGCTTATGCAGGTAAACTTGCTGGCGCCGATGCGGTTAAGTGCCTTGTTTGCTACTGATATGATTACACGTCAAAAGGGACACATTGTCAATATTTCGTCCGTAGCAGGTTGGTCAGGTACGGCAGGGTTGGCTCATTATGCAGCTAGCAAATTTGGTTTACGTGGCTTTAGTGAAGGGCTGTTCAATGAGTTAAAAGATTATAATGTGAAGGTTACGGTTGTTTATCCATTTTTTAGCCGTACTCCAATTGTTCAGTCAGAAAGATATGGAATTCTAGCCAAGAATAATCTAGATTTTCCGCAACATTTAGCAACTGACCCAGCAAAGGTAATGAGTGAGACAATTCAAGGAATTGTTCACAAGAAACTGCATGTATTTCCTGATGCAATGGCGAAAAGGATTCATCTTCTCAAAAGATATTCCTCCAATTACTTGACAGAATTAGTGATGTATTTACAAGGAGATTCCAAGGTGGTTGATACAACTAACAAACATTTGATTATTGGGGCTGGTTTTGTTGGTTTGGGTATGGCTCAAGCATTGAAGGCTGCTAATATTGCCTACGACCAGGTTGATGCTAGTGACGATATTGGTGGGAATTGGTATCACGGCGTTTATGAAACAGCGCACATCATTTCATCACGAAAAGTCACTCAATTTACCCATTTTCCAATGCCAGACAATTACCCCGACTTTCCTAGCGCTCAAAATATGCGGGATTACTTGAATGCTTTTGCTAATCATTTTAACTTACGTGAATCTATTGAACTTAATCGTACAATTAGTTATGTGCGACCAGTTGAAAACAATCTTTGGGAAGTGACTTTTAGCGATGGTCAACAGAAAATTTATAAAGGAGTATTGATATGCAACGGTCATCATTGGTGTAAGCGTTTTCCTGAGTTCAAAGGAGAATTCAACGGAGAAATAATTCATTCTAAAGATTACAAACATCCTGACCAGCTTCGTGGTAAAAGGGTTCTAGTTATTGGTGGAGGAAATTCAGCCTGTGACCTAGCAGCAGAAGCAGCTCGCGTAGGTTCTAAGTGTGTTCTCAGTATGCGCGAATCCGTCTGGTTTATCCCAAAGTCGTTTGCTGGATTCCCTGTTGTTGATTTAATCAAATGGTGGATGCCGCAATGGTTTCAACGGCTTATAACTTATGGGATCATACGCTTGACTTTTGGCACTCATGACAATTATGGTTTGGCTAAACCAAATTATCGGGTTTTCGACAAGCATCCTACCCTGAACAATGAAGTTCCTTACTATATAAAGCATGGACGAATCAAACCCAAGCCCGCTGTGCATCGGTTAGATGGTTGTTTTGTTGAGTTTATTGATGGCTCTAGAGAAGCATTTGACCTCATCGTTTGTGCAACTGGTTACAACATTGTGTACCCGTTTCTTCCCCCAGAACTTCAGCGTGTGGAACTCGCAGTGGTTAAATGTTATGGAGGTTCGTTTCTCGAAGATTACAAAGGACTGTATTATATTGGTTGGGGACAAGCAAGAGGCGGGGTAGGGTCACTCATTTCAGCTATTAGTCCGTTTTTTATCCGTTGTCTCAAACTCCAAGATGAAATCAATGTACCTCTTGGTTTGGTTTTTAAAGAAATGGGAGAACAGTTACCAAAAACTCATCTTTCCGACCCACAGCAAATTTTTAGGCAATTAAAGCTTACCAATTTCTTTTTTAACCAAATCGTTAAAAGAGCTTATCAGGTTAATACCCAATATTCTAACTTTAGTAACAGCCCCCTCCCTCGCTCAAGTAAAGCTCTTAGTACACCCTTTCTTCCCTGAAGGGGTGACAAAGGCGCCTATCAATCTCACGAATAAACGTTCATTCACTTTCATTGATGTTTGTCAGGCGCCATTATAGCGCTTCTTAGTCAAGCGAGGTACAGATTAAATTGATAAATTTCTTATGTTCTAGGCATCCTTGCCCGCCTTTGTGTACTTCATTAGAACGGAAAACGCTATATTTGTAGGTTGGGTTCCGTTTCTCCACCCAACCTACTAGCTTATTTACTCTTCGATTGCTTCACGTTCAATTAAATCTTGCAATTGCGGCATTAATTGAGGAACACTATTTTGTATAGTGGCCTATACTACTCTAAGATTGATCTAAAAATACTCATGAGCCATCACGTTTCTCATATCGCCCATGATACGCCAAGGAATATTAGGATAGCGCTGTTGAATTTCGGAGGGGATATTTATTGCGGCTTCCCCAATAATTAAAAAGTCGTAGAAAACAGCTTTTACAATTGTCTCATTACTTATAAAATCAGCATAAGTCATTCCAGCGACTCGCATTTAGATAGCGACAATTGCTTGCATTATGTCCTGTATACGAAATCGCCAATCTCTATAACGCACGAATCACATCCTTTGTAGCAGGTATTCTCATATGTTCTCGTAAAGTATCCACTGTTCCCATATCAACAGAACAACCTAATATATCTTCTAAATAAAGCCGCACTTCAATAAATTCAAATAACCCAACTTCACGATCGAACTCCACAAAAAAATCAACATCACTATTTTCTGTGGCTTCATCACGTGCTACCGAACCAAACAATTCTAACGATTTTACTCCCATTTCACGCAATTTTTCTCTATGTGCTTCAATGATTGATAATACCTCATTTCGTCTCATTCTTTTGTGATCTTCATAGTTCCGTAATATAAATAAATATAGTAATACGGTTAGAGTCAAAATAGTCTTAGTTAAGTTAGCTATTGTAATTAAATATACACATTTTTCTCAAGTGCGTGCTAACCATCAATAAGTCAATAATAGCTTGGCAACTAGCACTTTGATTATCATTTTCTATATTTTACTGTGGCACGACTCATTCCTAAGTCAATAAAATTTGTCGGCTGCTCATACTTACCAATTTACACGATATGTTCGGCAAGTCAAACAGGTTAAACAAAAAAAAACGCACAAGTATTAATTATGTCAGCAAAGGTGGGAATAATAAAAATTAGCTAATACAGGCTATGCTTTCCAGCAGCGAAAAACTTATGCAAATTAACCCTAATGACTTTTTACCACAGAGGCGCCCACTACCAGTAATTGTTCTGGCGGATGTCAGTGGCAGTATGGAAGGTGAAAAAATTGCCACCTTGAATGCTGCACTGGCAGAAATGCTCCAAAAGTTCCAAACAGTTCATGATACACGCTCTCATATCCATACAGCGATAATTACATTTGGCAGCAACGCTCAACAAATTCTTAATTTATGCCCTGTAGAACGTGTTAAGCTGCCAACTTTGAATGCTGCTGGTACAACTGCGATGGGCGCCGCTTTCGATATAGCATTGCGAATGTTACAGGATGAACAACAAATGCCTAAGCGCTCTTATCTTCCCAGTCTTGTTCTGGTTAGCGATGGTCAACCTAATGATAATTGGGAAGAAGCGTTACAAAAGCTTTTAGATTCTGAACGAGGCAAACAAGCCGTGCGCCTAGCCCTAGGTATTGGCACTGGTAGCGATTGTGACTTTGATGTTCTAAAGCGATTCGTCAATCATCCAGAAATTCCAGTAGTACGGGCAACGGAAGTTAGTAAGTTAATGGACTTTTTCCGCTTTGTTAGTATGTCAGTTATGGCACGCTCAACAGCTAGAAATCCTAACTCCAATAACAACTTACCACTCCACATGCTAGACAACGACGATCTAGTATTTGATTAAATTGAAGGGATGCAAGTGGCTAGATTATCTTATCCAAAACCAGGGACAATAGTTAGAGATATAGAAGGAAGGCGCTATAAATTAGTTGCACAAATAAATCAAGGAATGCAAGGAGCCATATACACAACAGAGGATGAAAGCATACTCGTGAAAGTCCGCAAACCGCCTTCTTCTCACTCAGCGGATTTTCATAAGCACCTGCGTCTTTTAATACGCCGTAACTTAGAAGTGGATGCTTTAGTAGTGCCTCGTGCTGTTTTAGATGAGCCTTATTTTGGCTATGTAATGGAGCGTATTAACGACCACGTTCCACTTGCAGAGCAAATTTACCCAAAATCTCTCACCAGTAACTGGCATGTTGCAACAGGTGGCTTGCGACGTCGTTTGAGAATTGCTGCGGAACTAGCCAGAACTATACAGCAAATTCATCGTAACGGTCTTTGCTATGTAGACTTATCTTGGGAAAATGTGCTAGTGCCATCAGACCCGAAACTGGCATCTATTAAACTTATCGATGCTGACAACTTGATTGTTCCGGGCACATCGTTTGCACAAGTTATGGGTAGTCCTGGGTTTATTGCCCCAGAAATATTGAAAGAGTCTCGTTTTCCTGACCATGCGTGTGATCGCTGGTCTCTAGCAGTGGCTATTTTTCATATGTTAGTGCTGATTCATCCCTTTTTTGGAGATCAAGTCCTCGAAGGTGAGTCAGAACTTGAGGAAATTGCTTACCGAGGGGAACTGCCTTTTATAGATTCCAAAAACAATGACCAAAATCGCTCTTCAAGTGGTTTACCGCGAGGACGTGTGTTAACAAGAAGACTAAAAGACTTAAGCCGACAAGCTTTTGAAGATGGTGTTACAGACCCTTGGACGCGACCAACCCCAGAAGAATGGTTGAGCGCATTACAAGAAGCAGCTGACCAAACTGCACTTTGTCCAAAGTGTGGCGCCACTAGTTATTTATCAGAAATAGGAAGCGCTCCCTTCGTTTGTGACTGGTGTGGACAAACTAATAATCGCCCCATTGAACTAGGTTTTTTTGATACCGAAGCAGCCATTGAGAACTTAGACGAAAACGAGCGTATGGAATTGATAAGGCATAAAAAACCACACAGACTAGTTTTAGATAAAGGGCAAATATTAGTTCCTAACCGCTTGGTAGGTAGCGACCTTGAAGCAATTGGCAATGCTGGACTATTTGGCACTAAACGTAATAGTAATAATGATTTAATTTTTGGTATTAAAAATACTAGTCAAGATACTTGGGCAATCAAAGATGCTGGTGGAAATAAAAAGATGTGCCCCCCTGGTGATTATGTGTGGCTGTTTAACAAAACGGTTATCCTCTTTCCATCTGGTATTAGGGCAAAGGTGCGTAATCCTTATCCCCACATGGGAGGGCAAATATGAAATTATTTGACTTAAAATTTGGCAAACAAGTAAACGGTCGTTTTCTACTATGTAGAGGCACTGCACAGCCAGAGTGGGAAGATAAAGTAGTTGAATTACAGCTAATCGACGAGAATATTCTTGGTTTTGAGGTTCCCAACAGCAATAACTCTAATTCGGTAATCGAGATTGAGCCAAACTCTTCTGATAGCAAAATATTAATGTGGGAATTGCAATCGGGACAAGTTACGATACTAGGCTACGTCATGAAAGCGACTGACAGAGAGGTTGAAATTAAAGGACAAGCATTCACTTTAACTAAAACAGAAATTCCTGTACAGCTACAAGTTGCGTTGACTGACGAATTCATCGAGACAGTTGTGATGCGGATGCCTAATTGGCGCCAGGTGCAGAATTTTCAAGATGCAAAACGCTGTTTGGAACAAGAATTTTTGCTTGATAAATTAGGCTATTGGTTTGTACGAGGGTTTACTATAGTTGGTAAATCTCACGCCCTCGATTTGAGGTTAAGTGATGATAAGCAGCAATTAATTGCAAAACGGATCGTAAATCATCGCGGGCAAAATCTTGATAGCCGAATGTCTATAATGCGCCAACCGTTAGAGTTTTGCGACAAAACAGCCGTTAGTATCATACATTCGGCAGCAATAGCGGCTCTTGATAAAGCAGTTAAAGAAAGTAACAGTTGGATTGCTAGCTGGAAACTATATAACTCAGAAGAAGGAAGAATTTTAGAAGAGCGTTTTGGAAGCCTACCATCTTTGCCGTACCAAGGTAGACCAAAGCAAAAAACCGATGATAGCAGTAAAAAATTACTATTTTTTGACTTGGAACCATCAGCGAATCTCAAACCTTGGGTCGAGCGTATTTCTGGTGATGGTCTACCAGTAATAATTCAGAACGATAAAGGTAAACCCGACGGATTAGCTGTAGATTGCGATCAGAGAAATAAACGCCTTACTGTTGTTTGGGAAAGTGAGAATGACCCACCAGATAATGCAACTATTTCGCCATCTATGGCTTTAGAGGATTCACGACTTAAGAAACGTGACAAAGCATTAAATATATTAGAAACTGCGCGGGCTGGTTTACCTTATTTAGGTTTAATTTTCGAGGGAAAAACCTTCGAGCGGGCAATTCCTCGCAATAAAAAAATACTTACAAAAGCAGCGCGTCGCATTTTTGGCGAAACAGGACCAACACCAGCCCAAGAAAAGGCGCTACGCATTGCGCTTTCTACACCAGATATTGCTATTATTCAGGGACCGCCAGGAACTGGTAAGACAAGAGTCATTCAGGCGTTGCTGACTATGTTAAATGAGGGACGCACTGAGCGCGATGGGTTGGAAACAGTTTTGGTTACAAGTTTGCAGCATGAAGCAGTCGATAACGCAATTTCTGGAATGAGCCTTTCAGGACTACCTGTTGACCGACTTGGAGGCAAAAAAGGTGAAGACCGAGGAGCCGAGGTAATTCAAGCATGGGGTGATGAAGTTACTTCTGTTGTTCGTTCTCACTTAAAGAACGAACAAGGCGCAACTCGCGCTCTTATCGACCAACTTAAAGGCTATCTCTCTCATTGGCGCACCTCGGCAGGTGGAAGGGAAGGAACCCGCGAAATTCTTTTGACATTTCGCAATGCGGCAGAACAGTTTTTATCTACCCAGCAAATAGCTGAACTCGACCGTCTTGCGGGTACTATTCCAATATTGCCAACTCAACCCAAGCCAGTTATTGAAAACACAGACGATAGGGAGGAACTAGAACGCAGGCTTTTGCAGCAATGTGTTACAAAAGAAAGTTTTGAAGATGATGGTAATAGGCAAGCTCGAAGGCTAAGACGCTTTTTAGAGCCTTATATTGATAATCTTTCACCTGATGTTATTGAGGCTGTAGAAGTTGCAGTTTCTTGGACACCAGACGATACAACCTATCGCGAACCCTGGATAGTTATAGATAACACTTGTATTGGTATCCGTCAACAACTACTAGAGACTCCTTTAACCCCCCTGATAGTTGAACAGGATGTTTTAGACCAAGAAATCGAGCAATGCCTTCTTGCTTCAATTGATGAAGTTGAAGCAGCCCGTGACCAAAGCACAGAAGGCGTACAAGAAGCACTAGAGCTATTCGTCCGCTATTTGGAGGAAGACCCAGTTCATATTAGAGAGGTAATTGGTAAATATTCACCTATTCAAGCTGCCAGTTGCGGGCAAGCAGACTCCAAATCACTGGGGATGGCTGACCGGACTTTTAACTTAGTTGTTGTGGATGAAGCAGCAAGGGCAAATCCCCTTGATTTATTAATACCAATGGTAAAAGGACGGAGAGTAATCCTCGTTGGCGACCACAAACAACTCCCTCACGTTTTGGAACGAGAAATTGAGCAAAGTTTGGCTAAGGAAAGAGATGAAAAGCTGAAGGATATATACGGTAAAAGCTTGTTTGAAAGACTTTGGGAATCACTACCCAAACAAACTGCTATCGATGGCATTGAGCGCACTGTCCAGCTAACAGATCAGTTTCGGATGCATCCGACAATTGGGCAATTTGTTAGCAAGTGCTTTTATGCTGAAAGCCCACTTAATTCAAGTTTTGTCACGTTTGAATCAAGGATTAATTACACAGGTGAGTATAATCAAAAACCTGTTGCTTGGCTAGATGTTCCAGCAAGGGCTGGGGGCGAAATCCTTGCAGGCAATCGTAGTTGGCAGCGTTCTGCGGAAGTTGAGCGAATAATGACCGAACTACGTTGTATCCTTCCACGTATAGAAGAAAAATACCCAAATTTCGACCCTAGTAAGCCAGCAGGGATGGTTGGGGTGATTGCATTTTACTCTGCCCAGGAAGAAGCCATCAAAGAGGCAATTGCAGACCTTCGTGACGGGTTGCCAGAACATTTGCGGCGCCGAGTGCGCGTCGGAACTGTCGATGCATTTCAGGGGCGAGAATATGATGTAGTTTTTCTTTCTACGGTTCGCAGCAATCAGGATGAATCTGTTGAAAGGCGCCTTGGTTTTACTGCACTTCCAAATCGGCTGTGTGTTGCATTTAGCCGCGCACGTTGCGTACTAATAGGTGTGGGAAATTCTGCTTGTGTTGCTGGGTTACGTGCCGATGGAACACCTTATTCTAATAGTTTAAAAGCTTTTGTTGATTTATGTCGGAGCGAGCAAGGCTATGCAGATACCTGATTTTGATGACCTCGATGAACTGCTGTTTGGTGATGAATCTGTACCTGATGAGATGATATTGTTGCCTAGTCATCAAGTATCAGATGCAAAACCCATAAATATTCGTATTCTTTTGTTTACAAAAGAAGGAGTCAGGGTGGATATATTTCTGCTTTTTACGCTACTTATTGTAAACGATTTAAAGCAGCTAGTGTAGGCGCCGGAATTAGTAATTGGGTTACTTACTATGTTAGTACAGATATTCACCCTTTTACACACTATTATTTGGGTGATACTCCTTGGAATGATATGAAGGTCTATGAGAAAGCTTCGCCAATGACTTATATTAAGAATTCTTGCACACCAACTTTAATTCAACACGGTGATGCTGATAAGCGCGTACCAGTATCTAATGCGTATGAACTATATCGAGGTTTATGTGATGTTGGTGTAGAAACTGAGCTTGTGATTTTTAAGAATATGGGACATGGGGTGAATAAACGTGGTATTGCACGCGCGCTGATGAAACAAAATTTAATTTGGTTTAGTCATTATATATTAGGTGAGAGTATAGAGGGGTTCTACTTAGATTAGTAGGTTGGGTGGAGGCTTTGCGTAACCCAACAAATACTCGATGTTTTCATGTTGGGTTTCGTTCCTCCACCCAACCTACTAGCGACAATTGTTTGTATTATGTCCTGTATACGAAATCGCCAATCTCTATAAGGCAGTGACACGACTCGTTACTGAGTCAATAAATTTTGTCGGCTGGTCATACTTGCCAATTCACATGATATGTTCGGCTCAAATAGGTTAAATAAAAAAATCGCACGAGTATTAATTGTGTCAGCAAAGATGGGAATAATAAAAATTAGCTAGCACAGGATATTCTTTTCAGCAGCGAAAAACTTATGCAAATTAACACTAATGACTTTTGACCACAGAGGCGCCCACTACTAGTAATTTTTCTACTGGATGTTTGTGGCAGTATGGAAGGTGAAAAATCGTCAACTTGACATTTTGACAAACATCAAAAGATTTTAGATGCTACCCTACCCTACCCTACCCTTCGGGAAAACTCCGTTTACGGGATATCCTACCATAAAGGAAAACTACCCTGCGGGAAAACTCCGTTTACGTTTACGGATAATGGGAAAACTGCGCCCTTCGTTCGCGACTCATGACATTCGATAGATGCTACCCTACGGGAAAACTGCGCCCTTCGTTCGCGACTCATGACATAAAAACCGGGTTTTTTTGTTTGAGTCGAGTCTAAACCCGGTTTCAATAAAAATAAATTATCTTTTTTCTGCCGCTTGGCGAATGTAATATTCTTTGTCTGTAGCTAATATATTTAGTACAAAATCGGGAGTGCTGGCATTTTTGGCTACAGCAAAACGAATATCGTAGTCAGGATGAGTAGCTAATTTTTCTAACAAGGTATCTGAGGTGTTGCAATTTTTTGCGATGCCAAGCTCAAATAGCCAGTAGTGATTCTCTCGATTTTGAATTGTACAGATTTTTTCTAGTATATGGGATGGGGTACTGGAATTCATTGAGATTCCTCGTAGGACTGCCGCTTCTTGACTTGATAGAGCTTTTGATTCGGCAAGTTCAATCATGTTATGACCAATTTTTTCTAGAACTGTAGCTCTGGTATTAGGGTTTTCTGCTAGTTGACGTTGTGTCTCCATGTAAATATCTTTGGCCAGTTCTTCGAGGATATCTACTGGTGTATTGGAATTTCCGGCAACTTGTGAACGCACATCACCTGACTCATCAAAAGCAAGTTGAGTTAAGGTTTCGGGTGGGGTATTGGGATTTGCTGCCAGATAAAAGCGTATTTGTTCTTCTGCGTCGCTAGCTAGCTTTGATAAAGCTGTTTTTGGGGTCTTGTAGTGTGTTGCGACTGCACGACGCACGTAAAAGTCTTTGTGGGTTGCCAAATTACCTAGTGTGTCTGAGTCGGTATTTGAGTTATTTGCTTTTTCTCGACTTTGAATTTTGTCCGGAGTCAATACGCTAGTTACGGAAAATTCATTTATGTTCGTAGCTGTGTTCATATGTAGTTGTGAATTATTACACTCTGTTTATAGAGTTCCCGCAAAATCTAAAAAAATTAACGTCTCTTCTTACTGAGTCTCCAAGTTTTGTGAGCGTGTCTTCTGTCTAAGGTAGTAAATTATACGCTAATATCAATATACAAATCTGTCTTAAAGCTTATTTACTCCTGCTGTGGAAGGGTTTATTTAGTTTTTAGCAATGAGAATCAGTATTACAATTTATACATAAATCAGTGTAAACCCTGAAGCGTTTATTACATATGCACATGTATATTTATGATTACGTTGAAAATAAGTGTGCAAGGAGATGGGAGCATCTACTCCCAAATATGAATCGACTTTCTTCTTCATGTTGGCATGATGTTCGTGCAGCATTTCGGGATATTTGGGGTTATGAAGATTTTCGTTCGCCCCAAGGAGAAATAATTCGTTGTTTACTCGCGCGGAATGATGCTTTGGTTATTATGCCAACTGGTGGCGGAAAGTCGATTTGTTTCCAATTGCCAGCGTTACTTCAAACTGGTTTGACGCTGGTTGTTTCTCCATTAGTGGCGTTGATGGAAAATCAGGTGCAGGAATTACACTGCAAAAAGTTATCTGCTGCACTTTTACACAGCGAGTTGTCATCTATACAACGGCGCCTAACGTTAAAAGCGTTGGAAGAGCAAAAGTTAAGATTATTGTATCTATCACCAGAGACTTTATTTAGTCCACCCGTATGGGAAAGGTTAATTAAACCAGAAATTGAGATTACAGCAATTATACTGGACGAAGCGCATTGTTTGACACAATGGGGAGACACGTTTCGTCCAGCATATAGAAGGTTAGGGGCAGTGCGTCAAGCTTTACTCAAATATAAACCTGTGGGAAGTCTGATAAGCATAGCCGCATTTACTGCCACTGCTGACCCCCTGGCTCAAGAGACAATACAAAAAGTTTTAGGATTACAGAAACCAGAAATATTTAGACTTAATCCATATCGTTCTAATCTTAATCCAAATGTTCGTATTGCATGGACACCTAATGGTCGTAAGCAACAATTATTAAGATTTATTAAAAATAGACCAAAGCAAGCAGGATTAATTTATGTTCGTCAACGTAGCTCTAGTGAAGAGTTAGCAGCTTGGCTCGAAGAATTGGGTTATTCTACAGCAGCTTATCATGCTGGGTTGAATGCAGAAGAGCGCCGTGCTATTGAAACGAGTTGGTTAAACGATAAAATACCGTTTGTTATTTGTACTTCAGCGTTTGGAATGGGAGTGAATAAACCGAATGTCCGATGGGTTATTCATTTTCACGCACCGTTAATGTTATCAGAGTATGTACAAGAAATTGGGCGTGCGGGAAGAGACGGGAAACCAGCTGAAGCATTAACGTTGGTTAGCGAACCAACTGGATGGTTAGACCCTGAAGATAAACAAAGACAGAATTTTTTTGAGTTGAAAATGCTCGAACAACAGCTCGAAGCGCAGCAGCTTGTAAAGAAGTTACCGCGACAAGGTGAAATAAATTCTGTAATGGCAAAATTTCCTAATAGTGCAACTGCGCTTTCGCTGCTTCATAGTAATGGTCAATTGGAATGGCTTGACCCTTTTAATTACAGAATTATTGCGGGGGGGAAGCGTCAAGCAAGTACGCATCTAAATGGTTCTAAACAAATGCACAAGTATTTGTTTAGTAGGGGGTGTCGTTGGCAGTCTTTGTTAAAAGGATTTGGTTTTGGTGGGGAATCTGAAAATTGGCATTGTGGGCATTGTGATAATTGCCGTGGGGGCGGGTTTACTATATTTTGATAGATAATCAAAAATTTCGCTTAACCCGCCCGTACAGGAATTAAAATTGTTTTAGGAATCTGAGGTCGCTGGTGTATAGGCGCCTAATGTCGTCCATTTGGTGTAGTACCATTGCGAAGCGTTCGACACCGAAACCTGCGGCAAAGCCAGTGTATACTTCGGGGTCGTAACCTACTGCGGTGAGAACGTTTGGGTCAACCATTCCACAACCCATTACTTCTAACCAGCGTCCATTCCACTGTAAGTCTACTTCGGCGCTTGGTTCGGTGAATGGGAAGTAAGAAGCGCGGAAGCGAATGGGTAGGTCGCCAAATATTGAAGTTAAGAATTCTTTTATTGTGCCTTTGAGGTCAGTAAAAGTTAATCCTTCGTCAATAGCTAAGAGTTCGATTTGATGAAAGACTGCTGAGTGGGTAGCGTCTACATCATCTTTACGATACACTCGCCCTGGCGCCACAATGCGAATTGGTGGTTCTTCAGCTTCCATGTAACGTATTTGTACGCACGAGGTTTGTGTCCTGAGTAAATTTCCGTCAGGTAAGTAAAATGTATCCTGCATGTCGCGTGCTGGATGGTCGGCAGGTGTGTTTAGTGCCTCAAAATTGTAGTAGTCAGTTTCCATTTCTGGACCCTGTGCAACGGTATACCCCATACCGACAAATATATCTAAGGCACGGTCGATAATACCGTTGAGGGGATGAATACGACCTTGAGGACGCTGGTAAATACCTGGCATTGTTACATCTAACGTTTCCGCTTGGAGTTGTGCCTGTATTTTTGCTGCTTCTAATGCGGTGCGTTGTTTGTCAAGGCTAGATTGTAACGCTTCCTTTACAGTGTTGGCTGCGGCGCCTATTTTGGGACGTTCCTCAGCGCTCAGTTTGCCCATGCTGCCTAAAAGCACAGACAATTGACCTTTTTTGCCTAGATAGTTAACGCGCAACTCTTCTAGTCGGTCAAGGGTGTCAGCGCTACGAATTGCGTTTTCTCCATCAGTACGCAGTGCATTTAGTTGAGCTTCTAAGTCGTTTTCAGGGTTGCTCATCTGTTGGTTGTTAATACGTGCTTGGGCAATACTGAGTTTACAACATATGCCCTAAACAGATGTCATAATGCCAAAATAGTGTAGTATGTATTTTATTAGTTATTTATTAAATTTTTTATACACTTGAAAAGTATTTGTAATAAGTTAAATTAACAAAAAGAAACTATAATTCTTAAATTAAATCAAATTAAATCAAGTTTTATGTGTCCCTGACTCGGCACGAATGTTCAACGACGATATCGTTAATGATATTGTTTATTAATTGTTTATAGCAACACTACTAACTAAATGAAACTGCTAATTAGCAATGATGATGGGGTTTCTGCTCTAGGTATCCGGACTCTAGCTAACACTTTAGCTCTGTCTGGTCATGAGGTAACTGTGGTGTGTCCAGACCGGGAGCGTTCGGCAACCGGACATGGACTAACTTTGCATCAACCCATTCGTGCCGAAATAGTTGAGTCATTATTTCATCCCAACATCAAAGCTTGGGCTTGTGATGGAACTCCTTCGGATTGTGTCAAGTTAGCGCTGTGGGCTTTGCTTGATTCGGCGCCTGATTTGGTTGTGTCGGGAATTAATCAAGGCGCCAATGTTGGTACAGAGATTTTATACTCTGGGACGGTTTCGGCTGCTATGGAAGGTTTAATCGAAGGTATTCCAAGCATTGCTTTTAGCTTGACAAGTCATACAATTCGGGAATTTCAACCCGCAGCAGATTTTGCTTCTATTTTGATAGCCGAACTGGCAAAAAATCCTTTGCCAGACTTGATGCTGCTAAATGTAAATGTTCCTGCTGTCAAGTGGGAAGAAATAAGGGGCGCCGTAGTTACACGGCAAGGAGTGCGGCGTTACATTGATGTTTTTGACAAGCGTACTGACCCGCGTGGTAAAACTTATTACTGGCTTACCGGGGAAGTTCAAGAAGATATCGAGCCTCCTATTGGCTTAAATTTGCCTCAAAATATACCAATAGATGTGCATGTTATACGTGATAAATACATAAGTATTACTCCTTTGCAGTATAATCTTACTTATTCTAAGGCAGCGACTGAGCTATGCAAGCGGGAGTGGGGAATCGGTGTTAAGTGGCAAGCTGAGAAACAAACGGAGTAGTTACCGTCAGTCAATGCAACAATGACAAAATATAGGCTATAAAGTAGGAGCAGTTCACAAATCAAGCTTACGCGCATGATTCCTTAAAACTGTACAAGGGTAACGGCAGTACTTTTCTATGTTTAGAAACTTTGGAAAGTAAAATGAAATTAGGTATATAGCATTACCAGTGAATTCACGCTTGCTGCCATTTGGTTTTATATAGCGTATAAACTAAACAAAACGAGTCACGTTTTAAATCGCCCACTCAGTATCAAGCTTTGGCTAACTCATGTCTAGGATAGAAAAACATTTTAAAGTGCATTTTTGGGGGGTTCGCGGCAGCATCCCCTGTCCGGGATCGAACACCGTGCGTTATGGCGGCAACACCCCTTGCGTTGAGATGCAAGTGGGCGGCAAGCGTTTAGTTTTCGATGGTGGTACAGGGTTACATGTTTTGGGGCAATCGTTATTGCGCCAAATGCCAACGACCGCGCACATCTTTTTTACTCACTCGCATTGGGACCACATGCAAGGGTTTCCATTTTTCACTCCAGGATTTGTGAGAGGAAACCATTTTTGTATATACGGCGCCATTGCACCTGATGGTTCCACCGTCGAGCAGCGTCTTAACGACCAAATGCTGCATCCTAATTTCCCTGTACCTTTACAAATTATGCAGGCTGATTTGGATTTTTATGATGTGGCGCCAGGAGAACCAATCAAAATTGATGATATTGTCGTTGAAACGGCACCGCTGAATCACCCTGGTGAAGCTGTTGGCTATCGAGTTAACTGGTGTGGTGGCGCCGCAGCTTATATAACCGATACAGAGCATTTTGCTGACCATCTCGACGAAAATGTTCTTTGGTTAGCACGTAACGCCGATATTCTAATTTACGATTCAACTTATACAGATGAGGAATACAATTCTCCAAAATCTCCTAAAATTGGCTGGGGTCACTCGACATGGCAAGAAGCAGTAAAAATTGCCCAAGCTGCTAACGTCAAAACTTTGGTGATTTTTCATCATGACCCAGCACACGATGATGATTTTTTGGACTCGGTTGGTAAACAAGCTGCACAAAAGTTTTCTGGCGCCGTTATGGCAAAAGAAGGGATGGTGCTTGAGGTGCCTGTTTCAATCCCACTGTCGGAAACTTTTCCTGTTAGCCATATTTAAAATAGACATAGATAACCGGAGTAATAGAAGATTTTAGATTAGATTGGTGATTGAGAAGCTTTAAAAGTTAATGGTCGCTAGACAGTTACACTTTTGAAGTGAATCGCTCATAAACACGCTTATCCCAGTACCAAAAAGTGCTAAATCTGTCTCCAAATGGGTGTTCTGTGCGGGTTACTAATCAAGCTGAATTAGCTCTAACGCCTACTGCTGTCGCACTTGGCAAGTTTGATGGTGTACATCGCGGACATCAGCAGGTTATTAAGCCCATCTCATCCAGCACGGAGATGGGATTAAATTTGAGTTCAAGAGAGTTGGAACAAGGAAATATCCACTCGACTGTAGTCACCTTCGACCCTCATCCGCAAGAATTTTTTAGCGGAAAACCTCGTACATTGCTAACACCTCTTAATGAAAAGGTTAAGCAATTACAGTTTCTTGGTGTCGAACAATTAGTACTGCTGTCCTTTGACCGAGAATTATGTGAGTTATCTCCTGTGGAGTTCGTTGAGAAAATCTTAGTGCAACAGCTTCAAGCAACCCAAATTAGTGTTGGGCAAGATTTTCGTTTCGGTTCAAAACGCAGTGGAACCGCAGATGATTTAAAAATTATCGCAGCTAGGTACAATATTCCTGTAACGATTGTTTCTTTAGAAATTGATACTCAGCACGATAGTACTGCACAAAATACATGCCCAGAAATGACTCGCATTTCAACCTCATTAATTCGCTCCATCCTTGAAGAGGGCAATGTTGAACGGGCACAACAACTTCTTGGAAGACCATATAGTTTACACGGTGTTGTTGTCAAAGGTGAACAACTTGGTAGAACAATTGGTTTTCCAACTGCAAACCTTGAGTTACCTAAAGATAAATTTTTACCACGCAATGGTGTTTATGCAGTTCGCGTATTTGAAGCGTCAGGTACTTTGGAACAGCTGGAATTCCTTGCCCTTGGTGTAATGAATATTGGCAACCGTCCCACAGTAAATGGTGAAAATGTAACTATTGAAGTACATATGTTCGATTGGGCAGGTGATTTGTATGGTAAGAAGTTGGTAGTTGAGCTAGAGAAATTTTTGCGACCTGAAACAAAATTTGCCTCTCTAGAAGCATTAAAGAACCAAATTCAACTTGACTGCTCTCAAGCCAAAGCTTTTTTTAGTTGACATGTTAATTTTTGGCGAGTTGCGGGAACACTCAATATAGGACTCAAGAAGTAAAGCCAGGGTGCGGATGTATATCCGTACCTTTATTTAATTGTGCGAATAGGGCGGGACATGAGAGAAAAAATTGACGCATTGACACAAAACTTAGCAAAAACAATAGTTGGCAAAACTACATCTATCCGTTTGGTACTGGTTGCCTTGCTTGGAGGTGGTCATGCGCTACTAGAAGATGTCCCAGGTGTTGGTAAAACTTTATTAGCAAAATCGCTAGCTCGTTCTATTGACGGTAGGTTTCAAAGATTACAATGTACTCCAGACCTTTTACCGACTGATATAACTGGCACTAATATTTGGAACCCCAAAAGCGGCGAATTTAGTTTTTTATCTGGGCCTGTTTTTGCTAATGTTCTACTGGCTGACGAAATAAATCGAGCTACACCTAGAACTCAGTCAGCATTGTTGGAAGTAATGGAAGAACATCAAGTAACTGTTGATGGTGTTTCGCGTCCAGTTCCCTTACCATTTTTTGTTATTGCTACCCAAAACCCTATTGAGTATCAAGGTACTTTTCCGCTTCCAGAAGCTCAGATGGATAGGTTTATGCTGTCATTAAGTCTGGGTTATCCATCAGAAAACGAGGAGCTTCAAATGTTGCAGCGTGCTTCGGAGGGTATACAAGTTGATGCATTGGAGCCTTGTATTACTTTAGACGAAGTTGCACAGTTACGTCGTTTATGTGCAAGTGTAAAAGTAGATACTTCGTTACAACAATATATTCTTGATTTAGTACGAGCGACACGGCAAGATGAAGAAATTACTCTTGGTGTCAGTCCTCGTGGTACGGTTTCGTTACAAAAAGCAACCCAAGCTCTTGCTTTTTTGCTGGGACGCGATTATGCAATTCCTGATGATATTAAGTTTCTGGCGCCTCATGTTTTGTGTCATCGTTTGATACCAGTAGGTGGGCGCCGAGCTAAGAGTGTTATGGAGCGTATATTACGGTCGGTGCCTATACCTTGATTGGGAGGGGGGTGGGTTTAGAGATATTTTAATACTATGTTTAATTTGGGTTAACCCGCCCTTACGGTTGTGGTATTGGTACTACTGGTTGAGCGTGAACCAGTAGTACTGCTTGGTTGATTTACTTTTAAGCTGGCGCCATTAAGTACTATTTGTTTAGTTCAAGTCAAAAATTAGATATTATTATTTAAAATCACACATCCGTTACATTCGTGACATCCGTTGCCACACACCCCACAATTCAATCAAAGACATCAGTAGTTACCTTAATGACTATGTAACGGCAACAAAACAGCTAATATAAGACTCTTAATATATATTGCGTGTATGCAGTTTATATTTTAGTCGGTTCAAAAGCTATCATTGCCTTTAATAAGTATTATGTACTATATAGTAAAAGTATCAAATGTCTAATCTGGTTAAACGCAAAAGTAAGGAAAAAAGGCTAAAACGTAATCCTGTTGGTTTACTCTTAATTATTTTGGCTTGGAGTCTTGCGATGGGATGGTTGCTCGCTTTTGCTACAAGTGTAAACGGCGCCACTCCAAATGATGATACAATGTCATCAATTGGTACGGTAGATGTAGTACCTGCACAATTTAAACTTGGACAGGAGCTTTACCTAGAAAATTGCTCGACTTGTCATATTGCTTTGCCTGCCTCAGTTTTTCCGACTCAAACCTGGAAAAACCTTCTTGAAGATAGTCAACATTACGGTTCACAACTTCAACCGCTAGTAGACCCACCGCGTATGTTAGTGTGGCGATACCTTTCGACTTTTTCGCGTCCAATACTCTCTGACGAGCAAATACCGTACCGTTTAAATAGCTCACGTTATTTCAAAGCTTTACATCCTCAAGTTAAACTACCAAACCCTGCACAAGTTAGTAGTTGTGTAACATGTCATCCAAGAGCAAATAATTATGACTTTCGCAGCTTAAGCAAGGAGTGGCAATAAGGTGGGATATCGCTACAGGAGTATGGTCGGAGTTCCTAACAAGCTTTGGGGACAACCTAGGTTACTATGGAAACAGTCTCAATATATATTGGTCTCAAGTAACCGTCTATATAATAAGTCTGTTAGAGTATAACCGATGATAATTATTAAATTCGGTTATGTGAAATGTCTATAATCTATAAGCCTTTCATTAATTATTCCCATTCTTTGTTTAGTTAATTAACCGCCATGCTAAAAACCTTGTTGGGCGACCCCAACGCTCGTAAACTTAAAAAATACCAACCTTACATCACTGATATTAATCTCTTTGAGGAAGAAATTAAGTCCCTTTCAGATGAGCAGTTGAAGGGGAAAACAGTAGAGTTTAGACAGCGTTTGGCAAAGGGTGAAACTCTTGACGATATTTTGCCAGAAGCTTTTGCAACTGTTCGAGAAGCTGGACGGCGTGTGTTAGGGTTGCGTCACTTTGATGTCCAAATGTTGGGTGGTATTATTCTACATACAGGGCAAATCGCCGAGATGAAGACTGGTGAGGGTAAAACCCTTGTGGCGACTTTGCCGAGTTATTTAAATGCTCTAACTGGTAAAGGTGTACACGTAATAACCGTTAACGACTACCTAGCTCGTCGAGATGCTGAGTGGATGGGTCAGGTACATAGGTTCTTGGGTTTGAGTGTAGGTCTTATTCAACAAAGTATGACACCGCAGGAGCGTAAGAAGAATTACGACTGCGATATTACTTATGTAACAAATAGTGAAATTGGTTTTGATTATCTGCGCGATAATATGGCGACAGATATCAAAGATGTTGTGCAGCGCCCCTTTAATTACTGCGTTATCGACGAAGTTGACTCGATTTTAGTTGATGAAGCGCGTACACCGTTAATTATATCGGGACAGATTGAACGACCAACCGAAAAATACCTTAGAGCCGCAGAAATTGCTAATGCACTCAAAAAAGATGAGCATTATGAAGTTGATGAGAAAGCTCGTAACGTGTTATTAACTGATGAAGGGTTTGCAGAATCTGAAAGATTACTTGAAGTTACTGACTTATTTGACCCAGAAGACCCTTGGGCACATTTTGTATTTAATGCTATTAAAGCTAAAGAATTATTTTTAAAGGACGTTAACTATATTACCCGTGGTGGTGAAGTGGTTATCGTTGATGAATTTACGGGTCGTGTTATGCCTGGGCGCCGTTGGAGTGATGGTTTACACCAAGCGATTGAGGCAAAAGAACACTTAGAAATTCAGCCAGAAACCCAAACTCTTGCGACAATTACATATCAAAACCTGTTTCTTTTATACCCTAAATTAGGTGGTATGACAGGTACAGCGAAAACAGAAGAAGCTGAGTTTGAAAAAATCTACAAGCTGGAAGTTACAATAATACCCACAAACCGGGTTCGGATGCGGAAAGATTTATCGGATATGGTCTTTAAGACTGAAAACGGTAAATGGACTGCCATTGCTAGGGAATGTGCGGAAATGCATGAACTTGGTAGACCTGTATTGGTGGGTACTACTAGTGTTGAAAAATCTGAATATCTCAGTCAGTTGTTACGGCAAATGGAGATACCTCACGAGTTACTCAACGCGCGTCCAGAAAACGTAGAGCGTGAAGCAGAAATTGTCGCGCAAGCAGGACGAAGTGGTGCTGTGACTATTGCGACTAACATGGCAGGTCGTGGAACTGACATTATCTTGGGTGGTAATGCTGAGTACATGGCACGTTTGAAGGTGCGCGAATACTTTATGCCACGTCTTGTTCAGCCAGAAGACGAAGATACTTTTGGTATTCAACGTGCTAGTGGTTTACCTGGTGGTCATGGTGGTGGTGGTCAAGGTTTTGTACCTGGTAAAAAGGTTAAAACATGGCGCGCTTCTCCAGAAATTTTCCCTACTCAAATTGGAAAAGAAACTGAGAATTTATTAAAGCAAGCAGTAGAGTTTGCTGCGCGTGAGTATGGTGAGCGCTCTTTACCCGAACTTGAGGCAGAAGAAAGAATTGCTGTTGCCGCAGAAAAGGCGCCTACCGATGACCCAGTAATTCAAAAATTGCGTGATGCTTATAATCGTATTCGACACGAATATGAAGAGTTTACCAAAGCTGAACATAATAGAGTTGTTGAGTTAGGTGGGTTACACGTAATTGGAACGGAACGTCACGAATCGCGCCGTATCGATAATCAATTGCGGGGACGTGCAGGACGGCAAGGAGACCCTGGAAGCGCCAGATTTTTCCTCAGTTTAGAGGATAACTTGATGCGGATTTTTGGGGGAGAGAAAGTTGCTAACTTGATGAACATGTTCAACGTCGAAGAAGACATGCCTATTGAGTCGGGTATGTTAACTCGCAGTTTAGAAGGCGCCCAAAAGAAAGTCGAAACATATTATTACGATATTCGGAAACAAGTATTTGAGTACGACGAAGTTATGAATAACCAACGTCGTGCTATTTATGCGGAACGGCGCCGTGTATTAGAAGGGCAAGATTTGAAAGAGCAAGTAATTAAATATGCTGAGAAAACGATGGATGACATCGTTGACTACTACATTAATATTGACTTGCCTTCAGAAGAGTGGGAACTCGATAAATTAGTTGAAAAAGTCAAAGAGTTTGTTTACTTACTAGCTGATTTACAATCGGAACAGTTGGTAGATATGTCGGTGAGCGAAATTAAAGCTTTTCTTCATGAGCAAGTTCGTATTGCTTATGATATGAAAGAGGCGCAAATCGACCAAATTCAAGCTGGTTTGATGCGTCAAGCCGAACGCTTCTTTATTTTGCAGCGTATTGATACTTTGTGGCGTGAGCATTTACAAGGTATGGATGCTTTACGTGAGTCAGTAGGGTTACGAGGTTATGGACAGAAAGACCCATTGATTGAATATAAGAGCGAAGGTTATGAGTTGTTTTTGGATATGATGACAAATATCCGTAGAGACGTTGTATACTCGCTGTTCATGTTCCAACCTCAACCTCAACCTGCTATGCAGCAATCGGAAATGGTGTAGGTTTTGTATTACACCTAATTAATTAAATTTTTGTAGAGACCGTATTAATACGGTCTCTATGTTTTTGCTTAAATTGATTGCACAGGTGGGGCACCTGTGCCACAAACCTAGCACAAACCTAGAAGTTGAAGCCTACACCTACTTGTATGCCAACATCGGTTTCATCAAGAAATGCTGCATTTACACCACCGTTAAGTGTGAAACGCGAACCTAATGGGATGTCTAGACCACCAGTTAATAGCAGTCCAACTTCAGCATCGTCATCGGTTTCAATGGCGACACCCGCACCAATGTAAGGTGATATTGGGAATGCTTGGCCTCCTGTTGGGTTGGCTGCACGTGGCGCCAAGTCAAATGTTAAGGGCACTAATACTGTTGTGTTGTCTCCAAATACGGCGCTAGGACGTATGGAGAAGTTGTTGGTTAAGCCTATTTTACTGATGACCGCAAAATTACCTTCACCAAGTGATGAGCCACCACCACCAGTTATACCAATATTACCTGCGGCGCCGATATAGCTTCTACCACCACGGGTTGCACGACCTGCTTCAACACCTGCTTGATCTCCTGAACCACCTAGACCTCTTAAGCTGACATCGGATGGTACTAATACTCTGTTGATGGCGTGGATAACACCGTTACTAGCTGAAATGTCTGCCTGAGTTACCTGAGCGTTATTGACTGTAACTCTATTTTCAGATGTATTAACATTCACATTAACTGGTTTACCTTCGGCAGTGTTTATTTCACCAGTTTTTAATTGACTAGCTGTTAACTGTCCGGGTACAACGTGATAAGTTAATATTCTAATTAAAGTTTCTCGGTTTTCTGGCTGTTGTAAGCGGTCTAGAGTTTCTTTTGGTAGTCTTGCAAATGCTTCGTCTGTAGGAGCAAATACTGTGAATGGTCCACCCTGTTGCAAGCTTTCTGCTAAACCTGCTGTTTTTAACAACGAGGCTAAAACTGTAAATGAATTGCTTGCCGATGCTGTGGTAACAATATCGCTACCTGTTTGACCACCTGGAGGAGTTGTACCAGTTTGAGTACTACCTACTATATAACTAGCCGCAGGTAAGTTGCTTGCAATGGGTTGCAATCTTCCTTGTCTTACTAACGCTTGGTACACGTGTGCAGCAGCATCTGCACGTGTTAATGGTACTTCTGGATTAAATACTCTGATGTCTGGATAATTGACAACGACACTTGCTTGTGTGGCACCAGCAACTTGAGATACTGCATAAGTAGGAATGGCGTTTGCATCTGTGTAGAAGCTGGTCAGAATTGCTGTGTCACCACCAGTTAATCCCAAACCACTAGCTAACGAAACGACTGCTTGTACTTTAGTTATTTGCTGGTTTGGTCGGAAAGTATTATCAGGATAACCAGATAAAAATCCTGTCTCAAAAGCTGTTGTAATTGCCTGTGCTGCCCAGAAGTTAGAGCGTATATCTCTAAAACCACCTGTTGGTAACTGTCTGACCCGGTTTTGATTGAAAGCTTTTTGAATAATTGCCGCAAATTCTGCGCGGGTTACAGGTTGTTCTGGTTTATAGGTACCATCAGGGAAACCTGCAATTATGTTTCTTTCTGCAAGCGCTTGAATAAAAGGACGTGCCCAGTAATCTTGGCTGACATCAGGAAAGCTGACGGTTCCTTGTGTTGGAGCAGGTGTTTGTGTTGGTGTTTGAGATGGTGTTTGAGACAGTTTTTGGGACGGCATTCTTAAATCTGATGCGTTACCACCAACTGTTTCCTGAGCTTGGGCTGAGGTGGAAATGACGGCGGGGCTTACTGCACCGATCGAGACTCCCATTACCATTACAGTACTTGCTAATAACCGATGCAAATTACTAAACATTCAAATTCACTCCTGCGAAATGGCTAAATTGATACGTTGCGCTATTTTGTTTATGTGTGAGTACAAATATTAGAAACCGGGTTTCTTTGTCGATATCTTATAATGTAAACAACGATTTTACTTAGAAACCCGGTTTGTTAAACTAAGAAGAAGGATAATTAGCACAGCTTCTGTCATCTTAGTATGTTCTTAATCACTTTTCTCTTAAAATGTTGAGATTAAATTCTTAAATCATTCGTCAAACAACCTACTTTTATGATGTTGTCTAGATATTTGTCTATCGAGTTGATAATAATAATTTAGCTCCTCCATAGAGAAATACATTTCGTTATATATATTGAATAGCTTTTATTAGCGCCAAAGTACATCTATCTCTAGCTAGGACGCTCTAGCTTCATTTTTCTCTGTCTCTGGATTGATTATTGAGTTTCAATTATTTGTCGGGAACATGATTTATATGTTTTCGTCTACTTTCGTTTATAAGCTTACTATCTAACTTCAATATCACCTGATACAACTGAAGCATCCCAGTGAGTTTGTTCATTGCAAGAGTTTAGGGGGCGCCAAAATTTTAAATCAACTTTACTATTACCAATTTCCAAACGTCTCAGCGTGATTTCTGGCAACCAATCTGGTAAACAGGGGTTAACGTAAAGTCTGTTGTTTGGTGCGTCAGCAGTAAGACCCAATATGGCTTGTAAAAGTTGGAATATTGAACCTGCTGCCCATGCTTGTGGTACATTTGCCTCTATATAAGGAACCGGAAAGGCGCCCGGTTTTTCCTCAATACCTGCATATACTTCTGGAATACGGTAAGATGCAAAATAACTGGCAGCTTCAAATACACTACGTGCCACACGAGCTACCTCTTCGGTGAAACCATATTTTTTTAATCCTAGTGCAATAATACCATTGTCATGAGGCCAAATTGAACCAAGATGATAAGAAAATGGGTTAAATGCTGGATTTTCGGCTGATAATGTTCTTATTCCCCAACCTGTAAACATATCAGGCGCCATTAATCTTTCTACTACACTAGCTGCACGTTTTTTACTTACAATACCACTCCATAAACAGTGACCTGGATTTGAAGCAATAGTTTTAACTGGCTGTTTGTCTTTATCAAGTGCAAACGCATAATAACCTATGTCATCACACCAAAAGTGTTTTTCAAACCTTGCTTGGAGTTGCGATGCTTTATTACGTAGCTCCGAAGCATTATTATTTTCATCCAAAGCATCGAATACTTCAGCCATGCGTATCCAGGCATCATATACATAACCTTGCAGTTCGCACAAGGCTTTCGGCGCCGAAACCTTACTACCATCAGGATATACTATTGCATCTCCTGAATCTTTCCAGCCTTGATTTTCTATACCATGACTCGAACGAGTTTTATATTCTTGAAAACCATCACCGTCTAAATCACCATAATTATCAATCCATTCTAAACAGCGTAATGCTGTATCTCTATATGATTTCAGTAACGAATTATCCCCTAACCATTTCCACGTTTCATGCAAAACTATTAAATATAGAACAGTGGCATCTGCTGTACCATAATAAGGTGTATGGGGTATCTTTTGGAAATGCGCTAATTCACCTTGACGTATTTCATGTAGTATTTTACCTGGCTCTGCATCACGCCAATCATCCCATGTTGTTGCTTGTAGTTGTGATAGCTTTTTTAAGGCGCCGCGTGCAAAGCCAGCATGAACTGTTGTAGTCTGTAAGCTAGCAATTAAACTGTCACGTCCAAAAACTGTTACAAACTTGGGAACACCAGCAGCAGGTAGCCAAATATCATCACCTAAATCATAATCATAAAGTCGTAGTGCCGCTAAATCTCTGACAGATTGTTTGTAGACTCGATAAACTTCTTCGTTTACTGTTGTTACTTCGGTGACTGACTCAACCCATGTTTGATTCAAATGTTCTAATTTAGAGTTAACTTCTGTATTTACAGCAGAGTCATAACATATATTTGCAGGTTCGCGCGTTAGTTTATCTAAAACTAGAATAAAATTACCACAGGTATGCCAACTGGCGCCTGGTTCTAATACAATTTCAAACGTAACACGACCGTTGGCATAATGAGGTTGAGATGTGTAGTTACGCGGTTGGTAAATGATACTGCGAGAAAAATCTTTATTTTGATAAGTCGTATGTAATTCCTTACGCTCTTTATCCCATATTGTTTCAATACATCCTCGACGTACAATTTTACCTTGCTGCACTTCCAAAATATCGGCAAAGTCTGAACGTAAGGCAATTTCAAAACTAAAACTAACTTTCTTTGTACTATAATTTGTTATATCTATATCTTCGTGAATACCTCCTTCTACTGTTCTACCCACAGTTAGTGATAAGGCGTATGAAGGAATAATTCCATCTTCAGTTGTTAATTCGGGATTTGTCAGATAAATCTGTGCAGCGTAATATCTTGGTGTTGTAGACCGCAAACGAATCCAAGGTAAAGCATCGGCATAAAGAGCGTAGTAACTTAAAAAACGAGTATCGTCTGTAAAAATACCCAAAAATTTATCTTGATTAATCTGCCCATCTAAGTCAGTCACCATAAAAGTGCTGCCGTGGTTGATTGTTAAATGTGGGGGTCCAACGGTAACTCGCATGTTCATAGATTAATCTATATTAGTATTTTCTTCTAAAATCGTTCCTTCTAAATTGGCGCCTTCTAAATTTGCTCCACTTAGATTTGCCTCATGTAAATCAGCACTTGCCAAGTTAGCACTACTTAAATCAGCTTGATGTGCGTCAACTCCTGTTAAATTAGCTTTGTCAAGGTTGGCTGCATTTAAATTCGCTTCGCTCAAGTCAGCTTGCGTTAAATCAGCTTCTATCATCTTAGCTACTGTGAGTTCTGAGTGACTAAGGTTTGCGCTATCTAATATTGCACCCTCTAAAATAGCTCCTTCTAAAATTGCCCCTGTTAAATTGGCGCCAGTTAAGTTAGCATTTGTTAAGTTTGCTCCATTCAGGTCAGCATTTTGTAAACTTGCCTGACTTAAGTTTGCTCCGTTCAAATTGGCACCGTCTAATAATGCATTGTCTAATATTATACCAGTAAGATTGGCACCTTCGAGTTCTGCCTCGCTTAAATCGACAGCGGTGAAATCCCTTTTACCTGTGGCATATTGTTCTAAAATTTTTGTGCCGAGCATAGGTCTATATCAATATGACTACTGTTGCTCAATTTACTCATTAACCTACGGAAAATTCCCCTACCCATAGATAGTTATTTAAGAGGGCAATTTTATCTAGATGATTGTAACCGAAGTTTGTATTTGCTAAAAACTTACCTTTAGTTCGGTATTTATGGAAGTAACAAAAGTAAATAATATACGTAATTGACTGTCATTTTATTATAATCAAATTTCTAAAGCATTTTAAGGTTGTCATATTTAATATCTACTACTGGTTCATGTCAAAAGTTTTGGAGTGTTGATATTATCTTACTCTCATCTCTGTGTGTCTCTGTGGTGAAAAAATACATAACCACACAAGGCTTGCGATGCCTGTGCTACAACTCATCAAAATTAATGACATAAACCACTACCTACAGATAGTTCCTTGTTGTTTCTAATTAAATTTCTACTTAAGAAAACTTTTAATGTCCACATGGTTGAGTTCATTCAAATAGAACTCTATCTAAAGGTTGATTTTATATAGATAATAACTAAGATTTACGAACAATGGAGTATTAAAATTTGTTATCTACCTTCAATTAGAAAGATTTAACATTTCTTGAGAGTTGTTACTATCGTCGAATAATAAGTAGAGACGTTACATGTAATGTCTCTACTTATCTAAACCAATCTGGGTTTGGATGTATTACCAATGTTATAGATACATTAACAGGTAGCAATGATACAGAATCAAAAGACGGTTCTGATTGTGGACGACAATTATGAAGACCGACAAATTTATCGTCGTTACCTGCTGCAAGATAGGCAATATATCTATAGAATTTTGCAGGCAGAGTCCGCGACTCTTGCATTAGAGTTATGTAAGCAAGGTAAACCTGATGCTATTTTACTCGATTTTGTGTTGCCTGATATGAACGCGCGCGCGTTTATTGAGCAGTTACAGGCAGAATTTAACACTAATAAAGGTAGTAAATTGCCTGTGGTAATTTTAACACCTCAGCAAGATGAAGCTTTGGTTGGAGATGAAGAAACTTATGATTATTTGATAAAAGAAAAAATTGATGCGGTTTGTTTACGCTTTGCGGTTCACAAACTGATTGAGCAGACTCGCTTAGAGTTAGAGCTTGAGATATCAAAACAGTTTATCAAAACTGCTTTAAGTGAAAGCGAAAAGCGGTTCCGTTTGTTTGCTGATAATCTTGATGCCATAATTTGGATTGCTAGTCCAGATTCTAGCCAGCATTTTTATGCAAATAAGGCTTATGAAAAAATTTGGCATCGCTCTTGTGATAGTCTTATTAGTCAGCCACTTTCTTGGCTCGATGCGGTACATCCAGAAGATTATGAGCGAGTTCTAGGCAAGTTACAACAACAGGAAAACGGGCAACTTACTAATATAGAGTTCAGAATTATACGTCCTGATGGTTCGGTTCACTGGATATGGGATAGAGGTTTTCCGATCCGTGACGAAACAGGAACACTTAATTATTATGTTGGTATTGCCGAAGATATTACTGAACAAAAACTTGCACATGAACAAATTCGCCATTTAACAGAAACTTTGGAACAGCAAGTTATGGAGCGTACATCCCAGTTGCAATCTGCTAATAACGAATTAGAGGCATTTGCTTACACAGTATCTCATGATTTGCGGGCGCCGTTGCGGGCAATGCAGGGTTTTGCGGAGGCATTGGCTGAAGATTATGGTAAGCTACTTGACGAAGTGGGAAACGAATATATTAATCGAATTGTCAATTCTGCCCAGCGTTTGGAAAATCTAATTCAAGATTTACTCGCTTACAGTCGTCTTAGTCGTGCAGATTTATACTTGCAACCAGTCAATTTAAATAACGTAATGTTTGAGGTAATGACTCAGTTAGATGGTGATTTAAAAGCAAAAAACGCTCAAGTGACAATTTCGGCACCGTTGCCCACAGTCTCAGCGCACCCTAATACCTTAGCACAAGTGATTGCCAATTTATTAACTAATGCAATTAAATTTGTAAGAGTTGGCGAACAACCACAGGTACTAATATGGGCAGAAATTACAACTCCAGGATGGGTAAGGTTATGGGTAAAGGATAATGGTATTGGTATAAAAGCTGAACACCATAAACGCATCTTTCGCGTTTTTGAACGTCTACACGGAATAGAACGTTACCCAGGTACAGGTATTGGGTTAGCAATTGTTCGTAAAGGAGTCGAAAGAATGGGGGGTCATGTTGGTGTCGAGTCTATAAAGGGACAAGGCAGTAGTTTCTGGATTGAACTGAAAGATGATAGTAGGTAAGTATGACAGCAATACATACCATTTTACTGGTGGAAGATGACCCAAACGAAATTTATTTGACCCAGCGCGCGTTTCAAAAGGCAAATATAAATGTTTCGCTGCAAATTATTGATGACGGAGATAGTGCAATTGCCTACCTGAGCGGTGATGGAGAATATGCAGACCGTCAACGTTTTCCCATACCTAAATTGATTTTACTCGACTTAAAATTACCTTGCCGTTCAGGACACGAAATCCTCGCTTGGCTCAGACAACACGCTTGCCTAAATCTTTTACCTGTAGTTATTTTTACTTCTTCGCGTGAACCCGCTGATGTAAACTTAGCTTATGAGTTAGGCGCCAATTCGTACTTAGTTAAACCAAACGGTCTAAAAGCATTAAAAAGGGTCGTGGAAACTTTAAGCTTATATTGGCTAGTAGACAACGAACCTCCCGTAAGGGCGGGTTAATCATAATATAATTACACTTTACGATATTTCTAAACCTGCCCCTACTGTAAATGCCTCATATCCTTATAATTGACGATAACCCAGATGACCGCTTACTTGTACATCGAGAACTAGAGCGAGAATTTTCTTCTAGCTTACAAGTGACTGAAATTGGAGATGAATTACAGCTAGAACATGCTTTAGCGATTAATAACTTTGACTTGGTTATCACCGATTACCAACTTTGTTGGAATAATGGATTGCGCGTACTTTTGAGCATTAAATCGCATTATCCGAACTGTCCGGTCATCATGTTTACCAGCACCGGGAACGAAGAAATAGCTGTAGAAGCTATGAAAAGCGGGCTTGATGACTATATTATTAAATCTCAAAAGCATTATTTACGTTTAGCACTAGCTGCACGGTCTACTTTAGCGCGTGCGAAAGCAGAACATCAAGTATCGCGTCTCGAAAATCGTTTACAGTCACTTCTAAATAAATTAAACGTAGGTGTGTTTCGTTGTACTATCGAAGGTCGCATATTAGAAGGTAATAACGCATTTTTATGTTTGTTGAATTTAGAAACCGTTTCAGAAGCGCAAATGCTCGATTTACGGCAACTTTTTTGGCAACAAGAAAACCCCATTGAACAGCAACAACAATCAAAAGAAATTGCTTTACATCAAAAGGATGCAAAAGTCAAATGGATTAAGTTATCACAAACTTTAATTACAACAGAAGATGAACCCTTTATTGAGGGACTTATTGAAGATGTCACCGAGCAAAAAGAAGCGGAAACAGCTTTACAAAAACTTAACGAACAGTTAGAGGTAAGAGTACAAGAACGTACCGCTGATTTAGAAGATGTGATTGAGCAGTTGAAAATGTTTGTTGACTCAGTATCTCACGATTTACGGGCGCCGTTGCGAAGCATTCAAGGTTTTGCCGAAGCATTATTAGAAGATTATATTTCCTCATTAGACCCAAAAGCCCAAAATTATCTTCAGCGAATAGTCAGTGCTGCTGAACTAACTAACACTTTAATTGAGAACCTGTTAGATTATAGTAAACTCAGCCGTATAGAGTTGCAATTAGAACCTATCGATATTAATATTATAGTTTCTCAAGTCTTAGCACAAATGGAAGAAGAACTACAGCAAAAACAAGCAGAAGTACATGTTATGAATTCTTTACCTACGGTTTTAGGGCACTACACTACATGTATACAGATATTTACTAATTTAGTATCTAATGCAATTAAATTTGTTCCTCCTAACGTTCAACCAAAAGTTATAATTCGTGCAGAAACTAATCAAAATAATTTCATTCTGTGGATAGAAGACAACGGGATTGGAATCAAGCCAGAATATCATGACAAAATATTTGGTGTATTTGAACGTTTACACGGCGTTGAATCTTACCCAGGAACTGGAATCGGCTTGGCTATGGTACGCAAAGGAGTTGAAAGGATGAACGGACAATGCGGTGTTGATTCCGAATTAGGAGAAGGTAGCAAATTTTGGATAAAACTGCAATCTATCTAGTAAAGGCGGGTTAACCAAAATTCTACACTTTCTTTTAATATATCTATAAACCCGCCCATATTAAAATCCAAAATGCTATTACACATTCTCCTTATCGATGATAATCCCAACGACCGCTTCCTAGCTGCTCGCGAATTGAAGCTAAAATTTACTGAAGGTATAACATTTGACGAAATTACAAACGAAGATGATTTAGAGCAAGCACTATTAACAGGTAATTTCGATTTAGCAGTAACCGATAACAAGCTACTTTGGATTGATGGACTAACAGTAGTAAAAAAAATAAAGGATAAATATCCTAATTGCCCTGTTATTATGTTCACAGACAGTGGTAGTGAGGAAATAGCAGTAGAAGCGATGAAAGCAGGTTTAGACGATTATGTTCTAAAAAAGCAACACTATCGTCGTCTTGTTGTTGCCATTGAAAAGTGTTTGGAACAAAAAAGAATTAAAGAAGAGTATGCAGCTAATCAAAAGCTTCTCTACGAACATCAAGAGAGATTTAGAGTAGCACAAGATGCTGCAAATTTGGGTATTTGGGACTGGGACTTAATAACGAATACTATTACCTGGAATGATAATCACGAACGATTATTTGGAATGGAAATAGGAAGTTTCGGTGGAACATATCAAACTTTTATTAATTGTGTATATAATGAAGACAGAGATTTAATTAGCCAAGCATTAGAATTTGCTTTAGAAAATAATAGTGACTTTTATCAAGAGTTTCGTGTTGTCTGGTCAGATAATAGTATTCATTGGATAGCGAGTAAAGGACATTTTTTCTACGATGATTCGGGTAAAGCCATAAGAGCTAGTGGTATTATTTTAGATATTACCGACCGAAAAGAGCGTGAAGTTGCACAGCAAAGATATACAGAAGAGTTAGTACAAGCATATAGTGTTCAAGATGAGTTTTTATCGATAGCTTCTCATGAACTACGTACACCATTAAATGCCATATTAGGATGGACGCAGTTACTACGTAAATATCCTTTTGATGAAAAAACTCGAAACCAGCGTTTAGAAATTATCGAACGTAACTTGAAGCGACAACAAGGTGTAGTTGAACAAATTTTAGATATTTCGCGTTTAAAATCTGGACAGATGCAGTTTGAACGTAAAGTTGTTGATTTAAAATCTATTATAAAAGGCGCCATTGACAGTACGCAATTACCAGTTCGAGCCAAATCGATAAGTTTAGAGTATGTATGTAATGATTCAACAGTAAAAGTATTAGGTGATAAAAGCAAATTATATCAAGTAATTTTGAATTTACTATCTAATGCAATCAAATTTACTCCTGAGAAAGGGAGTATAAAAGTTTGTATTGATGTAAATAAAAATAGTAAGAATAGTGTTCAAATTAGTATTAGTGACACAGGGCAAGGAATTAGCGAGAAATTTCTTCCTTATGTGTTTGAACAATTTCGTCAAGAAGATGGTTCTCGTACTCGCACTCATCAAGGAGCAGGGTTAGGGTTGACGATAGCAAGAAAGTTAATTGAAATGCATGGTGGCACTATTGAAGCAGAAAGTCAAGGTGTAAACCAAGGAGCAACTTTTACAATTCGGCTGCCATTATTAAATAAAATAGCAAGCACAGAAAATACAACTATACAAGGCACCAACACAAATTATAGTACATTAACAAATTCTTTACTCAAAGGATTAAAAATTTTGGTAGTTGACGATGAAACAGATACATTAGATTTATTAGTAATGCTTTTAGAAAACGAAGGCGCCACAGTTACCGCAGTTAATTCCGCAACACAAGCTTTACAAATTTTGCAAACAAATAAACCAGATATTTTGATTAGCGACTTAATAATGCCTGATAAAGATGGTTATATGTTACTCGAAGAAGCGAAAACACTTGGGTTACAATGGGCTGAACCATTAAAATCAGTAGCAATTAGTGGCTATGTTAATGAATCAAAGGATAAAATCATGCGAGCAGGTTTTCAAGCCAGTATATCAAAGCCTATTGAACCTGATGAACTGGTTGATATAATTAATTTTATTACTAACAATTCCTTAGATATTTAATTGCTTATATTCTTCTGGCGTATCAATATCAATGGCGCCTAATTCAAAAGAAACTCTATGTACTAATTTATCATACTTATGAATAACTTGTTTTGCTCCTGAAGCTGTATTTAAATTAATTAATTCAGGAAAAATGTGACGACTAAAAAGTGCTGGCACTCCTAACGTTTGCTTGTATTCACTCGCTATAATTGATTTTTTAGTAGTATAAAAAGCTTCTACAAGCTCATTAATAATATCCACACAAATAAATGGTTGGTCACAAAGTAAAAGTATGGCACCATCAATATTACTATCATGGTCAAGCGTTTTTATACCCGCTTGAATAGAACCTCCCATTCCTTGACGCCAATTATGATTTTCGACAATAACAACAGGAAGTTCAGATATCTCATCACGAATTTGTAAAGCATTTGCTCCGAGTACGACTATAACAGGTTTGCAAACAGAAGCTAGAGCTATTTCTGTTGTGTGACGTAAAAAGCTACGTCCTTGAAAGTCTAATAACTGCTTAGGTGTACCCATGCGAGTAGAGGCGCCTGCTGCTAATATCACTATACCAACTTGCTGTAAGCTCTGCATCACTCGTTAAATTTTCTAGTTTTGACTGTTTAATTTAATAAATTATGTAATAAAATTGAATAGGAATTTCTTACTTAGCTTCAGAAATATGAAAATTACATCAGAAGGACAAGTCACTATTCCCTTAGAAATACGAGACAAGTTAGGAGTTATACCTAATACGGAGGTAGAATTTGAAGTCATTGGAGACGCGCTTTACTTGAAAAAAGCAAAATTAAACCCCACTGCTGGTGAAAGACTAATAGAAATGATGCGAGGTAAAGCAAGAGTCAAAATGACTACCGATGAGATTATGTCATTAACTAGACAAGACTGATGAAAGAAATACTAGTAGACAGCAATGTTATTCTCGATATTGTTACAGAAGACCCGCCGAATGCGTGCATAGAATATTTCTTAGCATTTAATGGTACTGCATGATGCGTCACAAGCACATTCGGAGCGTTGTACATCATGTTAGTTGCTGCACCTATATGCTCGACAAACTCTTTAGAAATGGATGTTTGGGTATTGATTTCTTGAGCAATAGCAGTAAGCTTACCATCACGACTGGCGCCTAAACGAATGCATTGTAGTGAGTGGGGATATTCTTAGGGATATAGTCTTCTTGCTTGAGGAGTATACAAAATGATAGAGCTGATTATATGATATGAGAATGATCATAAACACCTAAAATCATTCGTAAAATCTCTACATTTGGATTAACAGTATAAAGACATACTAAATATTATAAAAATAAGAGTAAATACTTAGAAAAACTTAGTAATTTTCCGCAAATACCGTAAGGTTTTAAGAATAAAAATAGAGTTAAATGTAAATATAATTTATTTTTTGAATAGGGCAGTAGGAATATTTTCCTATATTCAGGGTTTTAAATTATTTAATAATCAAGCATGTCCCGCAAAAATCAAAATTTAAACAGGAGGTTGAAAAATGCATATTCCAGTAGGCATTCGTTCGCTTGCGGTAAGTTTACCAAGCGTAATTCGTACTAACAGTTATTATCAAGGAAAATATCCAGAACTGGTTGCTAAAGCTGAATCTAAAACCTTGTGTAGGTTAATGTCGCTGACTGAATCAACTCCGAGCAACGATTTTGAACTGGAGATGATGCCATATTTAAAAGACCCATTTCGCGGTACTGTTGAGCGACGAATACTTGGCGAAGGTGAAACTGCATTAAATTTAGAATATCGTGCTGCAAAAGAGGCAATTGATGGCGCCAAGCTTTCTCCGTCGGATGTAAACCTGATAATTGTTTCCTCGTTTTTACCTGACCAACTTGGATTTGGTAATGCAGCTTTCCTAGCTCGTGAACTGGGGTTAAAATGCGGCGCCTGGAACCTTGATGCATGCTGTTGCAGCGCTCCGGTAGCTTTAGAAACAGCTTCTGCTTTAGTCCAAGCTGGTACATATAGAAATGTACTAGTAGTGATTTCTTGTACTTATTCTCGCCTTGTTGATGAAGATGATACTCTTTCATGGTTTTTTGGCGATGGCGCCGGGGCTTTTGTAGTTGGTTCATTATCTGTTAATCAGGGTATTTTGGGTACAAAGGCAATCAATACTAGCGTCTTGTGCGACAAGTTAAATTTGAAAGTCACAGAAGATGAGAAAGGTAATCAAAGGTTTCGACTTCAGATTGCAAAAGATACAAATAAAGTAATTGGCGATAATTCCGCGCAGATGCTTCGCGCTTGTTGTGAAGGTGCTGTTGCTGGTGCTGGTGTAACTTTGGATGACATTGACTTTTTTGTTTTCACTACAGCAACAGCTTGGTTCATAGATTTTTGCATTCGTGTATTAAAAATTGACCCAAAGCGCACAATTAATTATTACCCTCAATATGCCAATATGGGAGCAGTACTAACTTTAGTCAATCTTTACCATGCTGCACAATTAGGTAAAATTCGTGAAAATAATTTAGTGTTAATGTACGGTTTTGGGACAGCTAGTAGTGCAGCTGCAACTGTTATGCGTTGGGGAGATGTGGCGCTAGGTACGTTACCACAGTAATAAAACCATTGTAGAGATGTTACATGTAACGTCTTTACAGGCATGGGCAATTAATTAGATGTTTTATGATTTGCTGTTTGTGCAATTAGACTATTTATTCTTGTACCAATTGGTGCTATTTCGGTGGGGTCAATTCTAACATCTACAATAAATGGAATTTTTGCACTTATTGCTTGTGAAAGCGCTGCTTCTATTTGAAATTCGGTTTCTACACAAATACCGTCGGCGCCCATACTGCGTGCAAGCATGACAAAATCTGTGGGTGGGATTTGTGTTTTAACGCTAGTGTATCCTTGTTTTTTCATACCTTGGGCACCACTTATTTTCGTAGTGATTGTAATACGGTTAGGGCTAAGTATTATTGTTTACCAAGTATTTCTTCAAGCTCTGGAATTACGTCTATAATTACTTGGCTCTGCTCACCTAGCTCTGCCAAAATTTTGTTTTTCCATGAGTGTAATTGAGCATCTTTTTCACTCAATAGTTGCTGCATTAAATCACGAAATGCTTGTACAAATCCAGAAAGAGGGATATTGCGTTGAAACTGGTCATATTTACCTTTAATAAAATAACCTTTCTTCTGTACAATCGGTCTATGAATTTCATTAATTATAGCGGTTTTGCCAACTCCAGAATAACCCGCAACTAATATCATTTCCGACCGATTGAGTTCAGTAAATGGTTTTGCTATACGGTCAAAGGCAGTTAGCAACGTTTTTATTTCACATTCACGACCATACAGTTTTTCTGGAATGGTAAAGCGGTCAGGAATATCTCGCTTTCCTAACTCAAAATTTGTAAATTCTCCCGTCTCTTTATATATTAAATACGCTTGCTCTAAATCATGCTTTAACCCCAAAGCGCTTTGATAGCGGTCTTCTGCATTTTTCGCCATCAGTTTGGCAACAATGTTAGAGATAACAATAGGAATCTCTGTATTAATTGTAGTAGCTTGTGGAGGCTCCTTTGCTAGATGACAATAAACTAACTCCATTAGGTCGTTAGTTGTAAACGGTAATTGTCCAGTTAGTAGCTCGTAGAAACTGGCGCCTAACGAGTAAAAATCACTACGCCAATCTACTAACCTATTCATTCTTCCCGTTTGTTCGGGGGATATATATGCAAGAGTTCCTTCTAAAACGTTAGGGCAACTAGGAGTTTGTGTTTCTCTTGAAGTAAAGAAGCTATGCTAAAGTCAATTAGCTTTACTTGCTTTGTAGTTCGATTTATTAGGATATTGGCAGGTTTAATATCCTTGTGAATGATTCTATGGTGATATAAATCATTTAAAATGGTAACGATTTGTAAAGCAATGGGGAAAAAATCAGCCAAGCTTATAGGTGTTGCGCTCGTATACTCTTTAAGAGAAATACCACCAAAGTCTTCCATTACCAATGCATAGCTATTTTGGTAATTCTCTAAGCTGTAAGTTCTAACAATGCCTTCATTATCAAGATTTTTGGTGATGGTGTATTGGTTGCGAAATTGCACTAATTCACTAACGGAAGGATAATCACGCCGTAGTAGCTTGATAACAACAGGCTTTTGGTCTTGTTGTCTCACCCCACGATAAACGAGCGTTCTAGTACCTGCGTAAACTTGCTCCCCTATTTGATAACCAGATAGTATCATCGTCATTCCTATCCCTGAATAAATCGTTGTTGGTTTATTATTCCCACTTTGCTGTGTATAACTAACAATAACTAGTTTTTCCTGACATATCATTTCTTAATTGATTGTTAATTATTAAGTAATCCTTTAGAACGGCGCCGATGTTGTAGGTGTAGAGATAGGCAAACAAACGGTGAAACGTGTTTCTCCGGGTTTTGAGGTAAAGGTGATGCTACCACGATGACGGTTTTCGATAATACGTCTTATCATTTCTAATCCCAAACCAGAACCTTGACCTATAGATTTTGTGGTAAAAAATGGCTCAAAGATACGTGATTGTATTTCTTGGGGGATGCCTGAACCTGAGTCGGTTATTTCGATTTTAATTTTTTCATTAGTGCAGTTTGTGGTTATTTCTATTACACCTTTGTCAGTAATTGCATCTATGGCGTTTTCAATTAGATTCGTCCAAACTTGGTTGAGTTCGCTGCCGTAAGCCATGATTTTTGGAACTTCACAGTTATAGTTACGGCGAATTTGAATGCCATGTTTTAGTTTATGGGCATATAACCGTAGCGTATCTTCTAATCCTTGATGTATATCTACTTGTTGAACGGCGCCTTCATCCATATGCGAGTATGATTTCATGACTTGTACTAGTTCAGAAATACGCTCGGTGCCTTTGAGTCCACTATTTATCATAGACATTACATCGAATGATAGCGCTAACCAACGTATTCCCATATCTCGAAGCTCAGTTGGGTGCTGGCGCCATCTAGAGATTAATTTATTAAGTGTACTAATTTCAACTCCACTTGCTGCTAACGGTTCAGCAAGTTTCCAAGGTTGCTCAACTCCGTAGTCTTCGAGCCATTCGAGAATTTCTTCTTCACGTTCAGCTATTGTATTAATATCGATACGCGAGTTAAGAATTGCATCGTAGCCAGCATCACGCACTTTGAGCCATTCTTGAGTATGTTCTTCATCAATTTGGTTTCGCCCTGCTACCATATTCATGCGCTGTAATTCTAATAAGGCAGGAGTAACATTTTGTAGTGTGCGTACTACTGCTGCTGCTGGGTTGTTGAGTTCATGCGCTAACCCCGCAGACAATGTACCCAGTGCTGCCATTTTCTCGCGCTGACGAATAAATGATGTTAACCCTTCGAGGCGCCGTTGTACAACTCGAAAAACAGTGCGCTCAAAATCACGACATTCATGGAGTAATTCTAAAAAATCTTCTGGTGAGAGTAAATGTAACCGACATGGAGTTAAAGCGCGCAGTGTTACAGGTACAACTTCATCAGTAAGTACTTGGACTTCTCCGAAAAACTCTGGCGCCTCGTGTTGTCCTATAGGCATTTCTACTCCTTCGCTGCGGCGAGTTATACCCATTCGACCAGAAGATAATATACAAAAACCTCGTCCTACATCTCCTTCGCTAACTAAAATTTCGCCTGCTTCTAGTTCCAAAAGAGATGCGCGCTCACACACCCAGTCGAGACGATGCTGAGGCAGGTGTTGAAATAATTTTAGCTTTAAGAGGTCATTTATACACAGCACAGTTAGTTAAAGTTTTATTTTTAGAACCTACGTTCAAATTCTAATACTGCGCGGTTGTCGTTGAATAAGTTTGTGGAGGTGCGGAAGCGGATTTCTTTGTTGATACGATAGTTTAAACCCCATTGAATTGGGTCATTAGTTGTTAATATTTTGAGTGCGGAAGCTGAGACTTTTGGCGAAATGTCTACACCTGCTTCTGCGGCAAGTTCTAAGCTTGTGTAGTTTTTACCAGCTTCTGGGTCTTGAGTAATAATAGTCGGGAATAAGCGAAACTCCGATAAACCAAATGCTGTACCAATTTGGTTAAACGCACTTTGAAAGTTATTAAATACGGCTGAACCTGCAATATTAATTAATCCTAATGTACTATCGCTACCTCGACCTTGAGTTTCTACAAACCCACCTCCAAGCAATGCAACAAGTTCGTTTTGACCGCGTGTTGGTGAACTAGTTAGTTCGAGATTTTCGTTTAGCTGACTTGCGAGTCCTTGAATTTTAGCTTCTACACGGACGCTTTCTAATGCAGCTAGTCCAGTAATGTTACGGCTAAAATCGCTACTTTGAACGATATCGAGTACTTTTGCAAAGAGTTGAATATCTAGTTCGGGGTCACGCGGTTGAGTTGTTTTAAAAGTTGCTGTATGCTCATATCCACGCGCTAAATTAAAGCGAGTGGTAAATAAATTAACTCCTCCATCCTTTAGTTTAATAACTCCTTGTGGCACTGGGTCGTTGATTGTGCCTGTGACGTTAAGGTCGCCAGTTGCGATAAAATCGAGAATCGGCGCCCGTGTTATTCTAACGTTGTTACCAAGCTTGATTTGTAAATTATTAAAACGTGTAACGGTTTCCGAAGTTTCTGGTAGCTCAGGTGTTTGAGATTTGAGCAGTGTTGTTAATTCCTGCAAGGTATCGTTTGGCTGCGGGTTTAGGTTCGTTGACTCAGCAAGTAATACTTTACCGTTCCTAAGTTCGATGTTACCACCAATTAATGGGTTGAGAGCAGAGCCAGTTAGCTGTAAACCACCACTGACGTTACCTTGATATAAGCTTTTCAAATTTAACGCGATACGGTCAAGGGTAAGTGTTAAGGGATTACTGATTTGAAGTGTTGTGTCCGATATAGGAATTTCACCAATTGCTTTAACGTTGCCTCGGCTAAATGTTCCTTGTAAATTATCAACGATGATACGGTCGAAATCAAATTTTATTTGACCTGCAACATCAGTAATATTACCAGGTATTGTTGGTGAGCTAAATGTAGCTTTATTGAGGTTTGCAATTCCATTTAGAATAAGCTGCTTACCATCACCTTGTACTTTTAAATCAACTTCTCCTTGTCCATCTTCATATTTGACTTGGTTGGTTAACAAGTTTATCACTGCCAACCCTTTATTTTTAACTTTGACATCAAGGTCAATTTTATTATTTTCTGGTGGGGCAATTGCAGTTGGAAATTGATAAGGAATGCCACCTCTAATAGTAACAGGGTCTGCGTTACCTACATTAACTTCGCTATTAAAATTTAAACGTCCATTACTATAGCTAAAACTGGCATTTGCAGACTGAACGCCTTTAGAATTTAAGGCGCCTTCGCTAACTGAAAAATCTCCTTTAGCTTGTGGGTTAAGAATATTACCAGCAATGGCTGCTTGTCCGCTGAGATTTCCTGTTAACCCTACAGGCAGCTTGACGAAGTTATTTAGAAATTTTACAGGAAAATTGGTTACTTGCAATTGTCCCGACTGTTCTTTGCCCCCAACACTACCCACAAAAGCTAGTAGACGATTTTTTGACTCGACTCGCAGGGGTTGCAGTCGTAATACTCCATCATCAAAGCTACCTTGAGCAATTATTTGCTGGGCGCCAAAATAACGGTCTTCGTCCAGAGGGCGCCCCCAAGCAAAGTCTTGACCATTAATTTTAAAGTCTGCTTTTAATCCATTACTAGAAGCAGTATCAAATGTGACTTCGCCGTTGAAAGTTCCTACTAAATCTGCTAATTCGGGCAAAGGTGAAGATGCACGTTTATCAGATTGCTGTTTTTCTAGTAATGCTTGAATTTCGGAGAAACGTTTTATTTGAGTAAGTGCTGGTTGGTTTTGCACACCCACAGCACTTGTACCACTCAGATTTGCGGCATTGCCATATGATGGTTCTGTTAAACCACGTTGGAAATCTTGCACTTCAAAGATTTGTAATGTAGTTAAAACGTCTTGAATGTTACCTTGAGCAACTGCCAGTTTACCTTGAATTTTTGGAATTGGAGTATTCTGTACTACAGTACCAGCAAAGCTATAAGTACTATTATTTTTCTTGAAGATACTATTTTCAAGCGTTAAGGCGCCGTTGTTATAAGCAAAATTTGCACTTAAACTATTACCTCTAATAGTTCCAACTTGAGGATTAGCAACTGCAATATTTCCATTTCCGGTTAAAGTGTTGGGGTTAACTACAAAATTTCCAGTTAAAGTCCCAGCAACACTACCCTTACCAATTAATCCATTTGCAGGGGGAGAAATATTTAAAGCTAAAAGTGGAAAATTATCAACTTTGACATCTAAATTATCACCCCTGGCAATTCCTGTTGCTGTCGCTTGTTTCCAACGTATATTAAAATCTTTGGGACGGTTATTAGCATCTAAATTTAAGGCAATGCGGTCTTGTGTTCCAACTACGTCTAATTTTAAACCGTTGCCACGTTCGCTTACTAAACTTCCTGTTAAAACATCAAAAGCAAATTTATTTACATTCAAATTACGTAATGCTACTTGTCCATTGAGATTTGGTACAGGCAGGCGCCCAGTAATTTTACCATTAAAATCAGCTAAACCAGCTAACGCGATTGCATTTGGTAACTTTGCTGGTAAATTTAAAAGGTTATAATTTTTAGCGATTACATCCAAATTTAAATCAGTAATTTCTGGGGTATTGGGATTTTTGGCATTAACCATAACATACCCAGTTGCCGTCACATCTCGTGAAGTTGCACGTTGAACAGTTAACTTTGTACCATTCCAACCAATATCTGCTGCCAAAGGTTGTTCAATACCTGCCAACCCTTGAGAAAGTCCAACTTTACCAACTGCTGCTATATTCGCAAGACTAATATCATTAACCGCACCCGCAACTTGTAAATTACCAACAAGTAGTCCCTCTAGCTGTGGGTTAATACGCTTTAGTTGTACATCAGATGCATTGACAGCAGCTTGATAGCGACCTTTATCTAGTTGAATATTCGACGCAGTTACGTCACCACCAGCGTATTTAACTTTTCCTGTACCACTAAGTTGAATGTCCTCTAGTTTGAAAGAGTCAACCGTACCTGTAACGTCAAATAAACCATCTAAACCAGACTCAACTAAAGTTGGTACTTTTGCATAACGCTGCAAACGCACATTATTCGCTTCAACTTTTGCAGTATAACGCCCTTTATCAAGTACAATATTAGTTGCATTGAAAGAACCACCGTCTACATTCAAACGTCCGATACCTTTTGCTTGTATGGCAGGTAGTTGGAACGAGTCAACGGTTCCTGCAACTTGAAAGTTACCTGTAACTCGACCCTGGACTATATTTGGTACTTGTGCTAACTCTTGAACGTTAGAGTCATTAATTTGTAGTTGAGCTTGATAGGCGCCATCAGCCAGTTGAATATTATTAACACCTACCGTACCTCCTCCAACGTTCAAAACCGCATTGCCTGTACCTTGAATTGTTTTCAGGGTAATATTATCGCGATTGCCTGCGATTTGAAACGTACCAGCTAAAGGATTTTGTAAAACAGGCGCCGATTGTTTGAGAACACGCGATAATCTAACGTTATTGGCGACAAACTGAGCGGCAAAGTTTTGCTCATCAAACTTAACATTTTTAATCGCAACTCTTCCACCACCAAGTTCCATACCAGCATTTTCTGATTGGACATTAGCAATTTTAAACGGCGCCGTTGAGCCTGAAGCTAATAACCTACCGTTAAATTTTACACCTTCTATATTAACGTTTTCTAATTGTTCCTTATTTACAAAGCGTTCAACAGGTATACCCGAAGTATCAGCGGTAACTTGCCACTGTTGATTTGCCCACCTTCCCGCAGCTTGAACTTTACCACCTGCGACATTCAAATTAACATTACGAAATGTAAAGGAGCGGTCGGAATAAACGGTAGTTTCTCCGGTACCAGGATATGTACCGTTAGGAGACTGCCACTGTACCACTGTTTGAACATTTCCAGGCGCCCCGCTTAGTTGTGCAGTAGCGGCAACAGCACCAATTTGAAAGTTAGGATTAATATTATATATCTGAGCAATTGCATCTCCGGGTACATTTTTAGCAGTAACGTTAAAATTGACTTGGGGGTTTTGACCGATTGTTACTACACCTGTACCCGTCAAAACACCACCTAGAGTAGCTTTACCTTGAATATCTGTAAAAGTGATTTTTTGTAAACGCGGTAAAAATTCAAACTTGGCGCCGAGGTTATCAAAGTCAACTTTATCTATTTTGGCGGTTTTGACTGTATTGCCTTGACCCAAAAGTACTGGACTATCAATTTCTCCTGTCACCAGTAAATCTGCATTCAACGAAGCAACAACAGGAACAGGTAGTTTTAATTTTAGAGTTTCTTGAACATTGGCAGCACTGACTTCGTTTATACGGGCGCCTAAATTATAACCAGTTTTTCTGTCAATAGTTCCATTTGCCAACAACGGTACTTTACCGTAAGACGCAATGACATTTTCTAACTTGACTTCTGTTTTATCGAAACTAAGTGACCCACGGGCATTTACAAAAGGTCGTGGCAAGCGTGCGACAGCAGCTTTAACCCCCTCTACAGTCGCATTGCCATGCAATAAAGTTGGCTTAAGTGGCTGTGCTTCGATGTCTAAGTCAGCTTTTTTGACTTTTCCTGACTGTAAATCTAGCGGTAACTTAACCAAAGTTGTAACATCTTCTGCCAGTAAATCTTCGACCTGTAGGTTTAATTTATGTTGTATAGTTTGAGGACGTGTTTCGCCACGAACAAACACGCTACCCCCATTAACTGCTTTACCACCTACCTCATATTTAACGAGTTGGTTATTTTCTAATAAGTCGGCAACACCGTTAAGGTCAGCGAATGAGAGTTGCTTTTTTGTATGTAATGGCGCCAATACTAAATTACCGTTACGAAAGCGTATTTTATCAAGGTCAGTTTTAAAGGGTGCGTTTTTACCAGGAGGCTGAATTTTTGTAGTTATCCAACGTCCTTGCCCGTCTTGTTCAATATAAAGACTAGGATTAACAAGGGTTACATCAAGTTTAAGGCGCCTACTTAAAAGCAGTTGCAGCAGGTCAAAAGTAACATCGACAGATTCAACAGTTCCGTTGTCTGGGTCATTGGGTGTAGCAGGAATAGACGAGGCGCCAAATTTTACTGTGCCAAACGAGAAACCTTGAACGGCGCCTAACTTGACGGGACGGTTGAGCGCGGTAGTAACGCTTTGTGAAGCTATAGGCGTTAAATCTTCCTTAACAAATTTCCACAACCGCCACGACCCAAACCCCGCAAGTCCAAGCAGCGAAATACCAGCAGCGATACCACTGCGGGTCAACAACATGAACCAGAACCGTTGAGCTTTTACAGGCTTAGATTTACTATCGCGATTGGGATTAGTCATATGAGTTTACTATTTAATCGCCTTTTTACTGCCAGAACACAAACTGCATCAAAAAAACATGCCCAAGAGCCTGCTAGACCCATGTTATGAGAGAATAATGCCATCTACCAGAATACAAACCTATTTGAGATTTTGGGAGAACATACATTAGTTGCCTGTAAAATTAAATAAATATTTATAACGACCTACAGGTTAGCATAAAGTTCAGTCACTGGTTGGGTAGTGTAAGATTGTGCTGTAATTGAGTGAACCTTCAGTACCCAGAAACCGCGTTTGTCGAAGAAACCCGGTTTCTTTAGTATGCGCCATAAAATATTATCGTCGGGAAAAATACAAAAAAAGTGGTAATTGTTTCACATAGCTATAAGCGTTTAGGCTCTTTAAACTTTAATATTGATGAGGTGAATTTAGAAAGGACTGGTGACTACAGAAAATGCGTGTCTTCGTGTTACTTTTTAATGCTCGGACTGATGACGAGGGTATCCACACGATTCGAGTTGGCGACCGTAACAAGGTGCTAATGTTCGAGTCAAGCGACGATGCCGAACGTTTTGCGATGCTGCTTGAGGCTCAGGATTTTCCTGTACCCACCGTTGAGCCTATTGATTCCCAAGAAGTGGAAGGATTTTGCTCTGAGATGGATTACGACTATGAAGTTGTGCCTTCAAATGGCGCTTTAGCAATTCCTCCTGAGCTAAATGTGGAAGAAACCGACTGGGACCCCAATGCAGATAACTCAAGTAAAAATGCTGATGCTTCCAATCAACAACAATCGAATGCAAGTGATATTGCCGATAGCGAACTAGATAACATTAGGCGCCGACTGGAAGGATTGATTTGAATGTAAAAGGGAAGTGTGTATTTCTCACTTCCCTACCCATACCAAACTACTAGTAATAAAGACATGACAAATTTTTTACAAGAACGTGGGCATCTTTTGACGGAGCAAGTTAACCCCAACAGTTTAAACTTAGACCAGCTAAGTTCGCTTGAGTTTGTAGAGTTATTTAATGCAGAAGACCAACGCGCTATTGACGCAGTTGCAGCAGCTAAACACGAACTAGCAGAAGCAATTGAACGTATTGCAGCAGGTTTAAGTTTAGGTGGGCGCCTATTTTACATTGGTGCAGGAACTTCAGGAAGGTTAGGAGTATTAGACGCAGCAGAATGTCCGCCAACTTTTTGCACACCTCCAGAACTAGTACAAGGGATAATAGCAGGTGGGAATGATGCCTTAGTTCGTAGTTCAGAAGATTTAGAAGACCGTGCAGAAGATGGAGAAACTGCAATGGTCGAACGTAATGTAAGTAAAAATGACGCAGTAGTTGGTATCACAGCAGGTGGCACAACACCGTATGTTCACGGAGCATTGAAAGCAGCAAAAACGCGCGGCGCCACAACAATATTTATAGCTTGTGTACCAGCAGAGCAAGTAAAAGCAGACGTTGACATCGATATTCGCTTATTAACTGGGCCCGAAATACTAGCAGGGTCAACCCGTTTAAAAGCAGGTACAGTCACAAAACTAGCCTTAAACATTCTGTCAACAGGTACAATGGTGCGTCTAGGTAAAGTTTACGGCAACCGCATGGTCGATGTCGCAGTCACAAACAACAAACTGCGTGACCGTGCATTACGCATACTTCAAGACCTTACAGGTTTAGGTCGCGACGCAGCAAACTCACTCCTTGAAAATAGCGGCAAATGGGTAAAACTTGCACTATTAATGCACTCAACTAACTTAGACAAACAAGCAGGAGAACAATTATTATTACAACATCAAGGCAATCTTAGAGCCGCAATCGATAACTTTCAAAACCAAAAATAAACCTAACAATGTCATAAGTCCCGCAGTGAAGCATCTCAAAATTTTGAAGATAAGCGAGATTCTACCCTGCGGGAAAACTACACCTTCATCTGGGCAAAGACCGAAATAAACTATACTTCAATAATCTCTCTTAAAATAATTTTCGGCACCTACCTTTTCTACTATTTTCAAATGTTTCCTTACCGAAAAGTCACTATTGTTTTTTTAGTACAATTTTCAAGTTATACTATTGCCCTTAATTTCATAAACACCATTAAGTAATTATTTAGGTATTTAAATATATAAGTATCTAAATACTTATATATTTAATATAAATTATAGTCAGTAATTATGCGCCCTTTTGATTGCTACAAAAAATTTACAGGCGCCGTATCAAACATAAGAACGTTTTATAGCTTCCTGTGCCAAGAATTAGTTCGCAGCTCAATAATGCTAATAATAATTAGGGCATGCTGAAAAAGAAAGGAAAGCTGACACTTGAAGATTATCAGACCAAAGGAATATACCCACGTGCAAGACAAAAAGGTAAGATTACCTAAAATTCATGCATCTACATGACTGGCG